>Ga0210003_1000219_pt1 | contig 50932 bp, 42 predicted proteins | sample LantaG_FD_182804 | JGI IMG/M metagenome (GOLD analysis project Ga0210003, IMG submission 182804) | Deep subsurface microbial communities from Baltic Sea to uncover new lineages of life (NeLLi) - Landsort_02402 metaG (SPAdes) (version 2) | ecosystem: Environmental > Aquatic > Marine > Oceanic >... | reverse complement strand
GGTACCATCATTCAGCCGGGATATCGCGTGCAAAACAATACAGTAACCATTAGTAAAAAGTCGCCGGATATATTCCGAATCCGAATTATTTGTTATACAAAACATCAGATATTATCTGTTGCCAAAATGCACACATTATGATATAAATGGATTATGCCCTACTTCGATTGGAGTACAGACAAAAACGAACGGCTCAAAGAGCAGCGGGATATTACCTTTGAAGAGATTGTCTTTCATATCCTTCACGATGGATTGCTCGATGTGCTTGAGCATCCCAATAAAGAGCAATATCCCGGCCAAATGATATTTGTTGTTGATGTGGAAGGGTATGTATATCTTGTCCCCTATGTGGAAACCGAAGAAAGCGTATTTTTGAAAACGATAATTCCCAGCCGGAAGATGACGAAAAAGTACCTTAAAGGTGATAAAAAATGAAGCTGAGTAAGCAAGAGAAGGAAATTGTCGAGTCCGTTGAACGTGGCGACTGGCGCAGTGTGCGAGGCGTTAAGAAGCAAATAAAGCGTTACAAGGAATATGCCAAAGCGACGGTTCGCAAGGACAAGCGTGTAAACATCCGCATGTCGGAAAAAGACCTGATTCGTATCCGGAAAAAGGCAATGGAAGAAGGATTACCTTACCAGACCTTAATATCAAGCATCCTGCACAGGTACGCCAATGGCCGCCTGGTGGATAAGGCATCGTAAGACTTCACTTTCATTACATGCTGTTTATGAGAAGGAAATGACGTCAATAATAGGGTTCGTTCCAATCCTGTTTATGAGCGTTTCTATATTTGCAATACGTACCTAACGCTGCACGACCGAATCTGTCGGAAGGGCCCTATGCGAGTACGAAATAACTTCGATGAACATCTTTAATTAGAGCCGATTAAGCATTGCTGTCATTCCCGCGAAAGCGGGAATCCAGAATTTTCGTTGTTTATCCTGACAATCGTGGTATCGGCTCTTAATTTACGGAAATTATGATAAGTTATAGATTCTTGCTAAAGGCTTAAACCTTTTGTCACGCTCCTGAAGTTTCAACCATTCAGAATTTTGTCGACCTCTTTTTGGTCCACGTCCATTATATACTGAATTCTGCTTATATCCGCTGCCTGATGAGTCAGTGCTGCTATATCCTCCCGTGCTATATATTCCATAGAAAACTTCCGGCAACCGGCCATAAGCTGTCGGAGGCCCTGTGCAAGACGTTCATAATATGTGTAGAGACCTAAAGCTCCGGTCGGGATTTTTTCGTATTCTTCGCCACCGAGTTCTTTACGCAATGCGCTTGCCGTTACAAATATGTCGTCTTTGGAATTGCCAAAACGCTCGACATATACAGGGACCTGATTCTCGCTAATTGTGCGTCCGATGGTTTTGCCCACCATGGCGGCGGCGATAGGAGCTCGGGCCATACCAACCAGCTTTACAAACGGTGCGCCGAGGGCAAGCCCTTTAAAGATTTGGTCTTCGAACGCAAAGCCGCCCGCTACAGTCAAAGCCGGCAAATAACCGCCCGTATCGACAATACGTTTGGCATACTGGTATAGAAGCGAGTGCAGGTGGACGGGAGGAACGCCCCATTCGTTCATCATTCGCCACGGGCTCATGCCGGTTCCGCCGCCGGCACCGTCGACCGTGAGAAGATCGATCTTGTACCGGGAGGCAAACGCCACGGCCCTTGCCAAATCTGCCGGCCGGTAAGCACCGGTTTTAAGGAAGACGTATTTTGCGCCGGCCTTGCGTAATTCTTCCACTCTTTGGGCGAATGATTCTTCCGTTACCATTCCGACCCGCGAATGTCGCTCGAACTCCTTGAATGCGCCTCGCTCGAAAGCCTTGATAACATCGGGATCGTTTGGATTAGGCAAGACTATGTAGCCTCGCTCATAAAGCAGTTGTGCCTTTTTAAGGTCTCTGATTTTGACTTCGCCGCCAATGTCCTTGGCACCCTGGCCCCATTTAAGCTCTACGCATTCGACGCCGAGTTTTTCAATTGCATATTCCTGCACACAAAGGCGAGTGTCCTCGATATTGGCCTGGACAACGATTGCGCCGTAGCCGTCGCGCTGATGGTCTTTATATAGTTTCACGCGTCTCTTAAGGTCGGCCGTATCAAGCGTCCGGCCGTTTTTGATTATAGATTCGGGGTCCATGCCGACTACGTTTTCGCCGATAGTCAGGCCGGTTCCAGCCAGGGCCGAGCCGATAGCCAGGCCCTCCCAGTTATTCTTGGCGATATTTGTCGAACCGATGCCGGGAATAATCCATGGATAGCGGAACTTTATTCCGTTATCGTGTCCGAAGGCCACTTCCAGATTTACGGCGGGGAAAATGGCCTTGTCGCTGTCAGCTTCGATGCCGTGCGCTCCGACGGCAGTCCCCATGATGTTAAAGTGTGAATAGTCGACCGGATAGGTTTTCTCGGCTGCAGTAGTTATAACACCGAAGGGCTGGGGATAGATGACCTCGTGCCCACGATAGGCGGATTTGCCGATTTCGCACATTCCGATGCACCCGTCAACGCAGGTGACACACATACCGGATGCGGGAACCACCGAATCAAAGGTCCTGTTCTTTGTTAGAGTTGCTGCCGAAGCATTTACTTTCGATAGTGTTACTGACATTGCGTTTTGCTCCTTTCGGTGTATGGGTGGTTGAGAAACCGCCCATACTTACTTGTCGGTTTTAGTCTCAATCTCGCAGGCTACACATGGATCCATGTAGCACATCATCTCGTCAAAGTGTTCTTTTTCCAGGCAGGGCGGCGTTAGATTTGCGCAGCCGCCGCATATTGCTTTTTCCGGCTCGTTATATGTGCATCGAAGCTGGCAGGCCGGGCAGACATACATACATCCGCCGCAGACTCTGCAAACGTCGGATTTGACATCGAACGGTGTGCCGATACTTCTTTTCTCACCGCGGTTGCGGAAGCCGATAGCTTTGGCCATCATTTGTTCATCGCACATTCTTACGCACAAGCCGCAAAGAATGCAGTCTTCATATTCCTGCCGGAACCGCTGCTGTCGAATTCCGTGGGCGGAGGCAAGGTCCTGGATAGTTTTGGACTGCGGGCAGGAAGCCAGTAACAGTTCGAGAATCATTTTTCGCGCCCTTACAACTCTATTCGATGCCGTACGTACCTTCAGGCCTTCTTGTGCCGGATAAGTGCAGGAGGAAACCAGCTTCGCTTTCGGCTCGTCCCCGATCTCAACCACGCAGAGCCGGCATGCCCCGTAGGGCGACAATCCTTCCATATGGCACAGTGTGGGAATCGGGAATCCTAAAAAAGTAGCGGCTTCCAGCACGGTTGTCCCTTGCTCTACTGAGACATCTAAACCATTTATCTTCAAAGTTATCATATGGATTTCTCCCCGATAGCGGCTGGTTCTGATTCGTTATCTTTTTTGGGTCGTGTAAACTCCAGATCGCATCTAAGACACCTGCGTGCCTCGCGTGTTGCCTGGTCGACAGACAGGGCCATTTCCACTTCGGCGAAATTCTTCCGCCGCGATCCGACAGGCAGAGTCGCGGGCTCTACTCTTTCGGCCTCCTCAAGTTCCTCGTCACCGATCACCGGAGGTTCTACGAAGAATTTTGGCAGGGTAATCTTCGTTGGTACTCTTAGCTCTTTGCCACGTAGGTAGCGGTCTATGACTTCGGCGGCCTTCTTGCCGGCAGCGATTGCATCTACGACGGTATTGGGGCCGGTAACAAGGTCTCCACCGGCGAATACACCGGGCCGGTTTGTGGAGAGGGTCTCGGTATCAATATGGAGCCTGCCGCTCTTGCCGACATCCAGCCCCATTGGCGTCAGGCAGTCGCTGTCCGGGCGTTCGCCAATTGCTATTATCATCGTATCCAGGGGTATGGTGAACTCGCTGCCAGGAATTGGGATGGGTTTGCGCCTGCCGCTCGAGTCCATCTCGCCGAGCTTGTTTCTGATGCATCTGATATCGGCGAGATGTCCGTGTTTGGCATCTATTTTTATCGGCGAGACGAAGGTTTCGACTGTTATTCCCTCAGCCTCCGCCGCTTCTATATATCGTATTTTAACCGGAGAAACGAGCGTTTCCAGCTTTATACCTTCCTCTATCGCTGCTTCGACTTCTTCGGCGTAAGCAGGCATTTCATGTGACGTCCGGCGGTAGAGAAGGGTTACTTTTTTGACTTTCTTCTGGCGAATAGCGACTCTTGCCGCATCCACCGCCGAATTGCCGCCGCCGATGATTCCAACGTGTCCTTTGGCTAATTCCTCGCCCCTCAAATTGTAGGCTTTCAGGAACTGCATGGATGGATAGACTCCTTTAACGTTTTCTCCTTCCAGATCCAGACGCCAGCTTTTATCCGCCCCGATGGCGAGGAAAACCGCCTTAAAGCCATCGTCGAAAAGTCCGTCGATAGTAACATCCCGGCCCAGTTTGGTTCCGCATCTGAGAGTAACGTTTTCGTCAAGCAGCGATTCGATCTCCTTCGATACGATCTCGTGCGGCAGGCGATAAGCAGGGATGCAGCTTATCAACATTCCGCCCGGCTTGTCTTCGGCTTCGATGATTGTCACTTTCAAGCCCAACAGGGAAAGATAATGGGCAGCCGCAAGCCCCGCCGGACCAGACCCTATGACCGCCACTTTTGCAGCGTTGCCGTTATAGGTGTTCTTTCTAACGGGCTTATATACCGCCGGATCGATGCGGTCGGTTATGAATCTTTTCAAGGATCGGACGGCAATGCCCTGACCCCCGCTGACGGCGTGATTGCACCTGGTCTCGCACTTGCGGTCACAAACACGTGCACAAATCGACGGCAGGGGATTAACCTGCCTGATGAATTTATAAGCATCTTCATATTCGCCCTTTTCAATCAGGGCGACATAACGCCAGACCTCGGTACCGAGTGGGCAGGCGGTCTGGCAGGGCGCGCCTACCAGATCTTTGCAGACAAAAGCGTCACATTTTTTGTCAACTATGTGACGTTCATACTCGTCACGGAAGTAACGCAGGGTGCTTAGTACGGGATTGGAGGCAGTTTGTCCGAGGCCGCACATGGTCGTGTCCTTCACCACCTCGGCCAGTTCCTTCAGAAGGTCCAGGCTCTCAAGAGTTGCTTTAGCTTTTGAGATATCGTCGAGAATCTCGTACATTCTCTGTGTACCTTTTCGACAGGCAAAACATTTGCCGCACGACTCATCCTTTAGGAAATTCATAAAATACTTCGCGACATCCACCATGCAGGTGTTCTGATCCATGACTATCATGCCGCCCGAGCCCATTATTGAGCCCGCCCCGGCCAGGCTGTCATAATCTACGGGCAGATCGAACTTCTCGGCGGGTATGCAGCCGCCTGAAGGTCCTCCCGTCTGAACGGCCTTAATTTTGGCCCTGCCTACGGAGCCGCCGCCGATGTCATAGACAATTTCCTTTACAGTCATACCCATCGGGACTTCGACAAGGCCGGTATTTTTGACCTTACCGACCAGACTGAATATCTTTGTGCCGGAATTATTTTTATTGCCGATTTTCCTGTACTCCTCGGCTCCAAGCCGGAAAACCAGCGGGATGTTGGCCCAGGTCTCGACGTTGTTGATAGCTGTGGGCTTTCCATCAATACCTTTTTGTACGGGGAACGGCGGCCTCTGTCGCGGCTCTCCCACCTTGCCTTCGATCGAGCGTATCAGTGCCGTTTCCTCGCCACAGACAAATGCGCCGGCACCTTTGATCAGCCTAATGTCAAATGAAAAGCCCGTACCGAGGATGTTTGAGCCCAGAAGCCCGAGTTCACGTGCCTGCTGCAGCGCAATGCCAAGATGCCTGATTGCGAGTGGGTATTCTTTGCGGACGTAGATTACACCTTCTGTTGCACCGGTTCCATAGGCACCAATGATCATCCCCTCAATTATGCTATGCGGATTGCCTTCGAGAATGCTACGGTCCATGTATGCACCCGGATCCCCCTCGTCGGCATTGCACACGAGGAACTTGCCGCTGTTACCTGGTTGTTTCGCCAGCAGTTCCCATTTCAATCCCGTAGGAAAGCCGCCGCCGCCTCGGCCCCGCAATCCGGAATTTTTGACCTCTCCGACAATCCCGGTAGGGCTGCCTTTGGTAAATACTTTCACCAACACCGAATATCCGCCAGCCTTAATGTAGTCATAAATGCGGATAGGATCGACTTTCTCGTTCCAGGCAAGGAGCCTACGAACCTGTCTGTTGAAAAAAGGTATATCATCCTGTTTTTCCACTGGATTACCAGTTACCGGATCCCTGAAAAGTAGATCTTCAAGCACCTCGTCATGGGCCACGGCCTCGACAATGCGTTCCATCTCTTCAAGGCCAATCTGTGGGTAAAAGATCCGGCCAGGTTCGACGAGCACGGAGGGCTCCATTTGGCAAAAACCGTGGCACCCGGTGATACGAAGACGAATTTTTTGATTCAGGCCCTTCGCCAGAATCTTGCGTTTAGCCACACGGATAAGGTCACCAGCCCCACTGGCTTGCCCACATGTGCCTGTGGGAATAACGATGCAGTGTTTGTTTTCGTCATCGGCATCAGAAAGCACACTCCGCAATTCCTTCAGTTCGTCTACAGAAGATAATATCTGCATGCTGCCACCTCGTATAAATCCTTGTATCAAAAAATTCCCTTTGAAGTCCTGTTAAAGCAAATCTAACATGTGGTTTTTGCATCCCCGGCGTGAACAAATTTTCGCTATGCCCCCGCCGCGGACAAGCAACGGCACCATCGGTGCTTTGCACATTGTACAGGTGGATGTGCTGGGCAGCTCCACATGGCAATGCGGACAATGAAATTGCACCACGGTGTCCATCGGGACGTCCAGTTCCGTTGATATGTTGTAACTGCCGTACAGGCAGGAAAGTCTGAGCCAGCCGTCTTCATGGTCTGAAGAAATGTTGACTTTTATTGACGGATAGCCGTCAATTGCTACACTTTCGTCCATCAGACTGCGGTTGCAATGGGGACAACTTACGTCGATGGGGAAAATGCGTTTGTCTTTACCTAACTCGGTTTTGTCGAATCCCGTCCTTGCTTTGTCCAATAGTCGACTAATCCCGGATTTTTTGACCTTGGAGAAGTAGTGGCCGTCGATAACGACCACCGGTCCGAGGGCGCAAGCGCCCAGGCAGTTTACCGTCTCCAGCGTAAATTCCATATCCGCGGTTGTTTCGCCCGCCTGAATCCCAAGCTGTGACTGGAGCTCTTCGACAATTCTTGGTGCGCCTCTGACATGGCAGGCCGTCCCGAGACACGCGCAGACAAGATGTTTTCCTCTGGGTTTAAGGCTGAACGAATGATAAAACGTGGCTATACCATATATATCGACCAGAGAGCGTTTCGTTTTGTCACTTACAATTCTAAGCGCCTTTTCAGGGAGATAGCCATATGAAATCTGGATTTCCTCAAGAATGGCAATAATCTCCCCTCTGTCCCCAGAGTGCTTCTCAATGATTTTTATGATATTCGCGGGATTCACATCCTGTTGCATCACGGCGTCGTCGGTGCTCGAAAGAGCGGCTTTTTCTGTCATTCTACCGGTACTCCTCACAATGCCAGATACCACCTTCGGGTTTCGGGAAAGCACAATTATTCTGGTTCTCACAATCGCTGCACAGTCCCACTAATCCTGTTGATTCCTTGACCTTCTCAGAGTAAGGTTGAGTCGGTGGCCTTCCGTATGTTTTAGGGGCAACTTCGATTTCAAATTCTTCACAATAAAGCGATGGTCTTTGAGGATCCTTTGGAAACGTGCAAGTCGAAGTGTGTTTGCATGAAGAGCATAAAGTGTAGTATGTGTCCGACATAACATATTCCTTAAATTGATTTTTTGTATCGCTCTGAATATGAGCAAAAACTGTGCCAATTTAAATGTGAGGATGTTTCGAGATTTGTTCGTACTTCGGGAAACGTCCGTACCGGCAAAGAAATTTTGCCAAAAAGGTCGGTAAATGAATAAAAGAGTGAATTAGTAAATCGGAAAATATATTTACGCTTGTATATATTTACCTGTTAATGCATACGCCCATTAACCAATTCAAGCATTAGCCGTAGGGGCATTTTGAACCAGTGAGGAGAATTTACCCGGCAGTTGGCGGTTAGGGACGCTGATCTTTTATATTCTTTAGCTTCTGCCGTAAAGTTTTTCGATCGATACCGAGAATCTCTGCTGCATGGGTTTTGTTGCCGTCCACACTCTCCAGGACATTGCTGATGTATTCGGTCTCGACTTCTGCGAGGGTTCGGGTGAATCCTGTTTTTCGCAGGGCTGAAAAACGCATGAGGCAGGGTAAATCAGGAACATCGATAAGGTCACCATCCGTCATTACCACCAGGCGCTGGATTACATTTTCAAGTTCCCTGACGTTGCCGGGCCACTCGTAGTTTCTGAGGTTTTGCAGAGCCTTGTCGGAAAAGCGGGGCACGGGCTTGCCCAGCTCGGCTGCAAAATTGGCTGCAAAATGACGAGCCAGAATAAGGATATCGTTGCCCCTTTCTCTCAAAGGCGGCATAAATATCGTGATGACATTCAGGCGATAAAACAGATCCTCACGGAAAGATTGCTTTTTTACCAGTTCCTGCAGGCTCTTGTTCGTCGCAGCCAGAATCCTTACATCCACCTTTCGCGCTCGGTTCGAGCCGACCATACAGACTTCCTTGTCTTGCAGCACCCTGAGAAGTTTGACCTGCATGGCCAGGCTCATGTCACTGACTTCGTCGAGAAAGATGGTACCGCCGTCGGCGGCATGAAAGAAGCCTGCTCGTGATTCGGTTGCTCCGGTAAATGCTCCCTTTACATGGCCGAACAGTTCGCTTTCAAGCAGCGTTTCCGGGATACTCCCGCAGTTTACCGGGACAAAAGGCGCCGACGAACTGGTACTGCCATAGTGAATAGCCCGGGCCGTAAGTTCTTTACCTGTGCCACTTTCCCCGGTTATCAGCACAGTAGCCGAAGTGGAAGCTGCTTTACTTATTGCGATGAAAATCTCCTGCATGACTTTCGAGTTCCCGATAAAACCTTTATGCAGAGGGACTACATGGTCGGCAGTCATGTGCCCGGATCTGCGAGCCTTGAGTTTATCGAGCGCACGCTGAACTGCCGCGAGAAGTTCCTCGCTGGTGAAAGGTTTAGCAAGAAAATCTTCGGCGCCGGTCTTGATTGCATTTACGGCTCCTTCGATCGATGGATAACCGGTGATCATCACGACTTCGGTGTCTTTTAAGTTTTCCCGGACATGCCGCACCAGATCAAGTCCGCTTACTTTGGGCATCTTGAGATCTGTTATGACCAGCTCTAAAGTCGTGTTTTCGAGAATTTCAAGTGCCCCGGTGACACTTGGCGCAGTGAAGACCTGGTATCCGGCTGCCGTTAGAGTACGTTGCAGGACTTCCAGGGTGACCACGGCGTCATCTACAATCAGAATGCGTTCTTTCTTTTTTGAAGAGGTCATACTACCAGGTTTCCTCATCGTGTTGTTTGGCCTCAATGGGCAGTCTAATTTCAAAACGCGTACCATAACCGACTTTGCTGTCAACGTCAATCGTACCGCCATGCGAGGTGACAATCCCGTGGACTACAGGCAAACCCAGACCTGTTCCCTGCCCGACGTCTTTTGTCGTAAAGAAGGGAATAAATATTTTCTCAAGTATCTCCTTGCTTATTCCGGGACCGGTATCTTCCACGGTAAGATAGATATATTCATCGCACGACCGCGTGCTGACCGTAATCCTGCCTCCTCCGGGCATGGATTGTGAAGCGTTCACGACCAGGTTAACCAGCACTTGATTCAGCAGAGCAGGATCGGCGATAATCTCCGGCAGGTTTGTTGAAAGTGTCTGGACGAGTTCTATCCCCCCTTTAGCGCAGCGGGCCGAGAAGAAGTAGAAACTGTCTTGCACTACCTGGTTGAGATTAATCCAAGTTTTCTTGAGCGGTCTTTGGCGGGCAAAAACCAGAAGCTTCTTAATTATCTCCCTCGCCTGCAAGGAAGCAGACTCGATCTTCTCGATGTCATGCTTCGCCGACGCGGGTATTCCGGGACACTTTTTTGATAATTGTGCAAAACCCAGAATATTTCCAAGCGGTTCGTTCAACTCGTGGGCTACCCCGGCGGCAAGCATTCCAATAGTTGCCAGACGGTCGGCGTGCCTGAGTTGAGCATTGAGCTTCAATTTGTCCTCCTCGGCCTCTTTGCGCTCGATTATCAGAGCCATTTGTTTGGCCACTGCGTTTATCAGGTTTCGCTCCTCCTTCAGAAAAGGCCCTTCGTCGGCCCGGGGTTTTTCCTCGGCATAGACCATTTCGATAGTTCCTCTCGGTATCCCGTCGACGATTATGTCGGCTGTTTGCTTGTGACAGCCATCATGAAATGCCGGGGTTGTGTAAGAGGCTCCATCAAACATGATTTTTGCGAAAGTTATCTCGGGATATTGCCATGCTGGCGGTAGAAGATCTACGATGCCCTGAAGGATTTCCTGTAGCGATATATCAGGCTGCCCGGCGATTTGAGAGATGGCATAAAGGCAGGTCAACTCTTTAACCCGCTCGCGCAACGCCGTCACTGCAGAATGTGATTTTGCATCATGTACCATGAACAGCTCCATGTATTCGGAGGAATCACAAGTCAATGCTTTTCTTATCACAATTGGTCTAAAGCCCATTATAGGTACGCTTCGGGATGCCTGTCAAGAGTTGAACCCTTCGACTTCGCTCAGGGTGAAGAAGAAGGCCTTCATGCCGAGCGTAGACGAGGTACGGCATGGTCTTTTCTCAGGAGCTGCTTAGCCTTTCGCGGTAACTAAGTGGCACAACGAGGACCACGCAGTTAGCCTTGCGGACAACCTTCTCAGTGACGTTTCCGAAGAAAGCTTCCTGCAGGGCGTTATGACCCTGCCGCCCCATGACGATAAGGTCGATCTGGTTTTCGCGGGTAAAATTGAGGATTTCCTGGTAGTCTTTTCCGACGCGGAACTCGACCTTCAACTCCATGTTCTCGGGCAGTCTTGATCGATAGGTCTGATCGATTCGTTCGTTAATGTCATGCCTGGCTTTGGCGTCTACACCCTCCACTTCATAAATATAAGACTTCCAGAACTGAGCTTCCGTTTCGGGAACAACATGGAGGAGATATAATTTACTGCCGGGACGGCGGATTGCTGCATCAACAGCAAAATTAAACGCGAAATTCGCATTTTCCGAGAAATCGGTGCAGAACAGGATACGCTGACAAGTCGTTTCTGTTGGCTTAAGAGATTTTGTCATCTTCATAGCCTCCTAATGATTCTCACTTCGCAGTCCAGGGGATTCTCCCGAAAGGGACTCCTTACGGTGCTGCATTATTTTTTCTACTTCACCAAATTCGGGAGCCACAGGCATAGCTGGGGAAATGCGATCAGGATGATCGCGGCAATAACCAGGGCTGCAAGAAACGGCAGGGCCCCTCGAAATATAGTCTGCAAAGGAACATCCCTCGCGATGCCGCTGACTACGTAAACACACACGCCGACCGGCGGGGAAATCACGCCCATCTGCGTGACTACTACGATGATAACACCGAACCATATCGGATCGAAACCGAGTTGCGTGACGACCGGGTAGAAGATGGGGATCGTCAGAAGGATGAGTGCCAGGGCATCGACGAAGCAGCCAACCACAAGATAGAACAGGATAATCAATCCCATGATAACCCAGCCCGGAAGGGGCAATATCGCAAGCGACGAGGCCAGCTCGAAAGGAATTCGCGTCACCGCGAGGAAGTGCCCGAAGATAACTGCGCCGGTGACGATGATCATGACCATGCAGGAAGTCCGGACCGTTTCCTTTAGCGATCGGGCCAACATCTTGAAACTCAACTGGCGTTTGGTTGCCGCAATGATCAGGCTGCCGGCGGCGCCAATGGCGGCCGCTTCGGTGGGTGTGAAGAAGCCTCCGAACATGCCGCCGATGACAATAATGAACAAAATGAGCGTTTCTGAAACTCCGGACAAGGATGCGAACTTGGCTTTCCAGCTAACCCGCTGTCCGGCCGGTCCCAGATGGGGGTGAAGCTTGCAGTTCAGGTATATCGTCAGACAGAAAAGAAAGGCTATGAGCAGGCCCGGGACTATCCCGGCGATAAACAGCTTACCCACCGATTGTTCGGTCATGATCGCATAAACGATAAAAACGACACTGGGGGGAATCAGCATCCCCAGGCTGCCCCCGGCAGCAACCGCTCCACAAGCGAGTTCCATGTCGTAGTTGTAGCGTTTCATTTCCGGCAGGGCCACGGAGGCCATAGTCGCCGCGGTAGCTGGACCTGAGCCGCAAATGGCGCCAAACGCGGTGCAGGCCCCTACGGTGGACATGGCCAGGCCCCCGGGCAGCCTGCCCAGCCAGTTATAGGCGGTGTTGAAGAGACGCCGGCTTATTCCGGCATGAAAGGCGATCTGGCCCATGAAGACAAAGAGGGGGATTACCGTTAAGGAGTAGGATGAAAACGTATCGTAAAGGTCGATCGTAATCATGCTCATGGCCGCCCCGGGCGAGCGGATAACGGCGAAACCGAAAAAACCGACAATGGCCATAGCAAAGGCCACCGGCATGCTGGCAGTCAAAAGGGCAAGCAGCAGGAAAGAACCGATGATGCCGATTTGAATTGGTGTCATGGTTTGATCATCTCCTGACCCGGATGGACGAGGTTATGCCCGATTACAAGGACGACGATGCCGCAACAGAAACCGATCACATAAGGGATCCAGAAGACGGGAAGTTGGAGGGTTTGGCTGACTTGGCCGATCCGATAAAGGTTCATGCCGTATATAAAGCTTCTCCAACAGAGAAATCCGAACAGTGCCATTCCCATCAGGCGGATTATTGTATCGACAACGATGCGGCCCCGGCGGTTGAGCTTGTGGAAAAAGTACTCGATAGCCACATGTCCTTTGACTGCGGTAGTATAGGGAAGGGTGGCAGCCAGAGTCAGGGCACCGGTGATTTTGACAATATCGTAGGCGCCAAAAAGCGAACGGTTGATCCCCGGCAGACGTAAAATCACGTCTATACAGGTCACGGCGACCATCGTCAATACACCTAAACCGGCCAACACAACAAGGATATGCACAATGAGACAGAGCATACGCGAGTATATGCTAAAGACGGCCCCGCTTGTCCCACTGAGACCTGTCGATTGTTTCATCTACTATTCTGCTTTCGTTGATAGTTTCTCAATCAGGCTTTTTATATCAGCGAGGAATTCCTTGCCGGGCAGGTCCTGCTCGGTGGTCTTGGCGATATAATCATCAAGAATCGGCTGTACGGCGTCTTTCCACTGCTGTTTCTCCTCTTCGGAAAGCTTGATCACCTCGCGTTGAAGCTCTTTAATGAAAACCATACCTTCCTCGTCGGCCTGGTCCCATGCCTGGCCGTGTTTGTCGACCCACTCATTGCTCACTTGAGTGAATACTTCCTGCAGCTCAGGGCTGAGGCGATCCCAGGCGCTCTGATTCATCACAACGAACATGGCTGTAGTATAACCGATGACGGATGTATCGGTAATGGAGTTGATGACCTCGCCCTGTTTCCAGCCTTTGAGTGTCTCTACCGGACAGAAGGTTGCTTCAACAACGCCTTTTTGCAGGGCTTCGTATGTTTCAGGCTGACTCATCGCGACGGGTGTGCCGCCGAGACTTTGTACGATTTTGGAAGACAAGCCGGTCGCTCGTACCTTCATGCCGGCCAGGTCATTAAGTTCACGAACGGGTTTACGTGAAGCAAGAATCCCGGGCCCGTGTGCATGAATATACAATACATGTACGTCCGAGACTTCCTTGGGCTTGTATTTTCGGACCATTTCAGTAGCAACACGGGTAGCGACAAGACCGCTGGGATAGCCCAGAGGCAAGTCGATCCCTTCCAGCAGGCCAAAGCGTCCACGTGTATATGCAAAGCAACTCATGCCGATGTCCGACAGACCGTTAACTACACCATCATAGCACTGAGGCGCTTTGGTCAGGGTACCCGCCGGATAGATGGTTACCTTGACCTTGCCGTCAGTGCGTTTCTCGATTTCTTCGGCCCAGGCCTCGGCAGTCTTACACTGGATGTGTGAGGGCGGGAAAAAGATACTATAAGACAAATCAACTACCTTCTCCTTCTCTTGGTCCTCTGATCGGCGACAGCTTGAAAGTCCCGCAGCCAAAACCACACACGCAACAACCAAAACAACTGCATTCCACTTTTTCATAACATAATCTCCCTAAATACCGTTTTCGTCAATTGACAACAGCACATTTTGCATTACTAAAGTAAGAACTGTCCACGAGCTGTTCCTGTTAACTTGCAGCCAAATCTATTGTCATATTACGTGCGACATGGAACATATGCAAGTTTTTATTTCCGAATCAATTTGGACTTCCCGGCAGGTTCTCCGGGCGACTTATTCCACAACTTCCGCTGTGCTCAAGAAGTGTCCATTCTCGCAGAAAATCCCTGGACGCGTTGAAGGTTTCTTCCAATCCGCCTCGATTTCCATGTAATTGTTCTTCAAGATAAGATCCGCTTGGCCGTCACCTATCTTTTCAGTGTATGCGATCATCTGTTTCGCAGTCGTCTTAAGATATCCCAGTATGCCCCCCGTGCGCCTTCCCTGATAGCCTCTGTCAACAATAAGTTCTCATTGTAGTTGTAGTTAGCGGCATCGCTACTCTCAGTTGCTTGATTTGGAGTCTCGAGGGCAGGCTCGAAGAATCTTCTGTCGCCGGCGATTAAGTCCCGGACCAATTCCGCCGGGTGCTCGCCCAGGGCTTCGGAGATGTAAAAGGTAGGTTTGAGCAGATTTATGGGCCCGCTGTATTTTCGGCGGATGTTGCCATTCGTTGGGTCCCGGAGTTCTTCTGCGACGATTTGTTCCATAGCGGTGCCGGGGTAAACGCGTATGCCGAGTGCCGCACCGGCACAATCGGGACCAATCTTCTTTATGAAGTCGATCGTTTCTCGAATTGTTTGTGGAGTTTCGCCGGGTCCGCCCAGCATGAGATCTATCATGACGGCGATTTTGTTTAGCCGGCAGAGTTTGACTGCTGTGGCAAGATCCTCTTTATTGTGCTGCTGGCGGTACGTCCGGAGCATCGAGTCACAACCTGAATCTCCTGTAAAGTTTATTCCGACGCATCCGGCCCGTGCCATTGCTTCGGCCAACTCTGCGTCGAACGGCAATGGTGACAGATAGGCATACCATCGAATCTTGTCTCCCAGTGAGCGCCTGTTTAATTCCTCACAGATTGTATAAGCGTGGTTTCGGGGCACGTTGAACTCGGAGTCGCAAAGATGCAATACGTCGATTCCCTGCGATAACAATGACTCAACCTCATCGGCGACTTCAGAAGGATTTCGCAGACGCAGAGTAGTTCCTTTTGACAATGGGTCGGCACAGTATATGCAGTGGCGATTGCAGCCGCGCTTGGTTTCCAGCCCGCATTGTCCACCCCGCTTGAAATAGCCTGCATTATCGATGAAATTGCGAGCAGTACCTAATGAAATCGAATTTGGCCAGGATGGCGGATTGTTGTGGATTTTGCCATTTTCCTGCCATATAAGACCGGGGACATCTTTAAATCTTCTTGCTGCCTGCAACTGACGGATCAGCGCGGTTATTGCCGTCTCCCCATCGCCTAATATGCCAAAATCAGCGCCGGTGTACTCAACAATTGACTTGGCAAATATTGAAAATCCAACACCGCCGATGACGATTGGGGCCTTGGTCATGGCCCGGATGGTTGTAATCGTATCTTTCAATCCGGGGACAAACCAGTCGGCGCTGGGCCAAAAACAATCGTCGGCATTTCGGAAAGAAAGTCCGACCAATTCAGGTTCTCGGGTGGAAAAGTAATCCTTTACGGTTTTTTCTGGTTGATTGGCTATGCCGAGGTCAACGACTTCGACATCTACACCCGCTTTTTCGACTGAAGCGGCGACGTAGTCCAGACCGATTGGCCCAATAAGGGGAGCCATCCTGTTTGTGTTGATTAGTGTTAGCATTTTCGTTTATCGAGATACTCCGGATTTTTAGTCAGGGAAATTCTGCCGAAATAGCACACTCAAGAGTTAGTATGTCTTTTTAATAGCTGTCAAATTGTCTCCACGGTTTCGAATAAAAAAGAAAAAGGCTGGTATCAGGGACCAGCCTTTTTGGAGATTCAGCTAATATTTTCCGAATCGTTTTTAGAATTTATACGTCAAACTTAAGTTGGCCCAGGTCTCGTTCTGCTTACTGTGATTTAGAGAACTTTCCATTGTGATCTGGTGAAATACTCCAGGAGTCAGGACGAGGTTCTCTGCCAGGTTGAAGCCTGTTGATATCCCTAAGACAGCGTTCGACCAATCGTGGTCGACATCCTGCCCGCCAGGACCGACACCATCGTTGTAGACCACCTCTGCGTGCAGATTCAAGACCTGCTCAGGAGTGTCAGGAAGGACACCACCGATGGTCACAGGATAGTCCAGCATGAAGATATGCGCCCAGCCGGATGCCGAGCCCCTGCTCGGACTCGGAGGGGAAGTGCCCAGATCTAAATTGCTGGAGACCCAAGCACCGCTGCTGTTCGGCCAGAGCTTTACAAGAACGTAACTTGGAACCAGACCGCCGGGAATCGCCTTGGGGAAAGAAACAACACCATGCAATTCCTGCAAATCCGCTTCTGACTGGCTTAGGTGTGGAAAGTTGTAATAGACCCATCCCAGCCTGTACATCATGGCATAAGTTTCATCCATGTTCACGCCGTTTTGATAATAAAACGAATAATCCCAGCGTTCGCCATTTTCATGCCCGCTCGCATTGGCCCTGTGTCCCATTACGTTAAATCCAAGGCCCGTGCCGAACAGGTCCAGGTCGAGACTCGGCTGAACGGCGCTCTTGTCATTGTAAATGTCGAAGCCGCGCCAGATATACTTACTCTGATAGGTCAAGTCGACCGATCCGTGCAGCTCCGAATCCTGGGCCCGGGCTATGCCTGCGATGGCCAGCAAAAATACAACAGTTACTAAAATTTTTCTTCCCATATTGTCTTTTCCTTAAAAACATTACCTCATTTATACGACACTATATATCGCAAATTGTCTTAAATAAAGTCAAGAATCAACAGAAAAAACCGGCAATTTTACCACTTCCCGGTTTTTCTCATTTCCGCTTTTGGCAGCTTCTCAAGGTCCTTGGTATATTTGTTTAGTTCTTCTTCCGGCAGTTCATAATCAATAAGCTTTCCGGATAAATACGCATCATAGCCAAGAAGGTCCATCAGGCCATGCCCACTATAGTTGAACAGTATTACCTTTTCTTTGCCTTCTTCCTTCGCTTTTTCCGCTTCTTCGATAACCGCTGCAAGAGCCTGACTGGTTTCCGGAGCAGGGATGAAGCCTTCCGTTCTGGCCCAGGTTATGGCAGCAGCGTAGGACTTCAACTGATGGTAAGCTCTTGGCTCCAGAAGGCCTTCTACTATAGCCTGGCAAACCAGCGGCGCCATGCCGTGGTACCGCAGCCCACCGGCGTGAATCGGAGGCGGCACAAAAGCATGTCCGAGAGTGTACATTGCCAAAAGCGGTGTCGTGCAGGCGGTATCTCCAAAGTCATAAGCAAAAGGTGCACGTGTCATAGTTGGGCATGCCGTAGGTTCGACCGGGATAATCTTGATATTGGCACCATTGATCTTGTCAGCAACAAACGGGAATGACAATCCGGCAAAATTACTGCCCCCGCCGGCACAGCCGATAACTATGTCCGGTAGTTTTTCTCCGGCTATTTTGAGCTGCTTCTTTGCTTCGAGCCCGATTATTGTCTGGTGCAGCAAAACATGATTTAACACGCTGCCGAGGGAGTAGCGGGTTTTACCAGATGGGTCAGTAACTGCTTCTTCGACAGCTTCGCTTATGGCCATTCCCAGGCTGCCCGGAGTATCGGGCATTTCCGCCAAAAATTTTCTTCCGGCGTTTGTTTCGGTGCTCGGACTTGCAACGCAGTTAGCTCCCCAGGTTCCCATCATCATTTTTCTGAACGGTTTTTGGTCAAAGCTTATTCTGACCATGAAAACCTTACATTCGAGGCCGATAATGTTGCAGGCAAAGGCCAGGGCGCTGCCCCATTGACCGGCTCCGGTTTCAGTGGTTAATTTTTTGATACCGAACTGTTTGTTATACCATGCCTGGGCAACGGATGTATTCGGCTTGTGACTTCCCGGCGGGCTGACGCTTTCGTCTTTGTAGTATATGCGTGCCGGTGTCTCTAAATACCTTTCAAGGTAAACTGCCCTGCGCAAAGGCGAGGGACGCCAGCGGTAGAGGATATCCAGGATTTCCTCTGGAATATCTATCCAACGCTCTGAGCTTACCTCTTGTTCGATCAGGTTCATCGGAAATACCGGCGCGAGCATATCGGGCGAGATGGGATTTCCATCGGGTCCGAGCGGGGGAAGCATAGGCGTGGGCAGGTCTGCCGCCAGGTTATACCATTGTCGAGGAATGTCGTTCTCATTGAGCTGAATCTTTACTGATTTCATTGCTGGGCTCCTATATAAGCTAAGTTATTAGTTTTACACCATTAACAATTCAGTTCACAGGTTCTTATAATCACGGCGATATTAATGCGCATCTATATGATGGTCAAGCATAATTACTTGGATCGGCCGATTCGTAAATTCTTGATAAATTAGAGCATATAACAAAAATGACCTACTCGAATGGTAGGGCCAGTAATAGCGGGCACTTATCATAGATGATGCCTTTATAGTTTAGAATCGGCAAAACTCCGAAAAAAGCTATAAGTTATTTCAACAGAGATTCATAAACACTTTGACGAGGGACCCTTGCGATGCTTTTGGCAAGCCGGCAAAGGCATGGGTAAAATAGGCGAAATAGGGAGGCATGTCTATGGGTACAATTAGGTTATAGTCAAGTACCTGTGCCATTGGCTGGAAAATACAATAAACGATTGCAGATATACCGATCAAGTAAACGGTTAATAGTATAGGTTGCGGAGTTATTTTTCTAGAATGCCTTTCATAACATCAATTCGGCTGAGCAATCAGGTTTCTGTCGATAGTAGGCCGTATCAGGTACGGCAGGTGTCGTAGATTGACGTTTAGAGTTGGTCATCGCAAATCCTGGGGACGGTTCGTTAAGGATTTATGGGGTGTCATTTTAGAAACACCATCGTGACGCCTGTCTTTCTTTTCGATTGCAGCGTTAATCCTGAACCAGCTTTCTTCGGCGCCGGTTTACCTGGTATTCCGTGCCGCTGGTATGGGTTTAGGCTACAGAAACGTGGGAAACTGATCGTTTGAGGAAAAATATATCCCTGTTACTCCGGTCTTACTGAAACGAATAAGCGACATTCCTACTCTATGAGCGGGTGAAAAGCCCCCGGGGACAGGTACTTGACGGCGAATTGGAATTAAAAGTGACGTCCCATCAGTGTCGTTTTTACGCGGAGGGTCAACTAAAGCGAAAAAATATTTTTTTATCTTGAAAAAATGTTTGATGACTGTCGCGTCACTCATTAAAATACTATAAAGCGTGTAGCGAGCCATTAGTCCAATAATTTCGAAAGGGATACGCAATGGCAAAAAAGAAAGCGAAAACGAAAAAGAAACTAATCAAAGGTTTGTGGACGAAAGGCGAGTTGAGTCAGCTCAAGAAGCTTTTTCCGAGTAATCCTACGGCGGAAATTGCTTCAAAGCTCAGCCGCCCAACCGATGCGGTAAAAAAGAAGGCTTCCAGAATGGGACTTCGCAAGTCGAAGAGATACATGAAGTCTCTCGGCAGAGCGTAACTTGTAAGGTTTGTTCTTGCAGAAGTGACGTTGATTTTGTGCCTAATCTTTGCGGGGATTGTGTCTGCTTAAATATGGGCTCCTGGCTTGGGGTCTTAGTGCTTAAAGTCCATAAACTATATGGCTCATTATGCGCTGGTAGTATTTGTCCTTTGTAATTTTCAGTTCTACACGTCATATTCTTAGTTCAAAATTCTTGACATTCGTGTCTAATAACGTTATTTTCGGCAATGGTCGTTTATGTTTTTAATTTAACTTTTTCAGCTTTTGGTATCAGGAGGTTAGCTTGAGGGTACTTTCGGGCATACAGCCATCCGGCAGACTTCATATAGGCAACTTTTTCGGTGCCATGCGTCAGCACCTGCAGCTCCAGGCAGAGCACAACAGCTTTTATTTCATTGCTGACTACCATGCTCTTACGAGCAATCCTGCGCCTGATGACGTTGCCGGCCACACTCTCGACGTCGCGATGGATTACATCGCTTTGGGCCTCGATATCGAAAAAACCATCTTCTGGCGTCAATCGGATGTGCCTGAAGTTACGGAACTTACCTGGCTGCTGTCCTGTGTAACCCCAATGGGGCTATTACAGCGATGCACAAGCTATAAGGACAAAGTTGCTCAGGGTCTGAGCCCTAATCACGGCCTGTTCGCGTACCCGGTTTTGCAGGCGGCGGACATCCTGATTTACCAGAGTGATCTTGTCCCGGTCGGTGCCGACCAGAAACAGCACATCGAGGTTACTCGCGATATTGCCATGCGGTTCAACAACACGTACGGTGAGATTTTCACGATTCCGAAAGAGCACATTATCGAATCTGTTGCTATCGTACCGGGTATCGACGGGAGAAAAATGAGCAAGAGCTATGGAAATACCATTGAGATTTTCGAGCCGGAAAACAGTGTCAAAAAGAAAATTATGAGAATCGTAACCGATTCTGTGCCGGTCGAAGAGCCCAAGAATCCCGAAACATGTAATGTTTTTGCCCTGTTGAAGCTGGTTGCTTCTTCAGATGAGCTGAGCGAGTGGGAAAATAAGTATCGCCGCGGGGGTTTGGGCTATGGTCAGGTCAAGAAACGCCTTGCTGAACTGGTTATAGACTATTTCAAACCGTTTCGGCAGAAAAGGGCCGAGCTTGAAAATGATATGGATTATGTTAAAGATGTTCTTGCTAATGGTGCCGAACGAGCAAAAGCTGTGGCAGCCGAAACGCTCGAAAAGGCGCGTCAGGCTGTTGGATTGAGAAGGTAAAGATGGCCAACGTGCTTATTACGGTTACACGGTTCGTAAATTATTTTAAGGCAGGGGCAATAATACCGAGGGTACAAATTGGCTGATTATCGTGTCAATCTTGATATGTTTGCAGGACCTCTGGATTTGCTTTTGTATCTTGTCCGCAAGGAAGAGGTGGATATCTACGATATTCCCATCGCCCAAATAACCAACCAGTACATCAGTTATATCGAATTGCTCAAAAGTTTTGATATTGATTTGGCAGGTGATTTTTTGGTAATGGCCGCGACGTTAATGCAGATAAAATCGGCAATGCTCCTGCCGAAAGTTGAAACCGATCAATTTCAAGATGATGATTTATCCGATCCTCGCAGAGAGCTTATCCGCCAGCTCCTCGAATATAAAAAGTTCAAAGATGCCGCTAATCTACTGAATGCCGCCGCCGACGAGCAAAAAGAACGTTTTCCACGGCCTGGCACTATTGTCGAGCAGCTAAAGCCGGAAGCCGAGCCTGAGATTGACATTGAGCAGGTGAGCATATGGGACCTGCTCGAAGCCTTTGATTTAGTGTGTAAGGCCACCGGTACCGCCAAAGACATAAGTCAAATTCTGGATGATACACCGATAGATTTGTATCAGATAGAAATTCTGCATCGTTTGCAAACTGAAGGTCCGATGACTTTTGAGCGTATTTTCGAGTCCAAAACCAATCGCGTTGTGATGGTTGGATTGTTCCTCGCGCTTTTGGAACTAATTCGGGAGAAATTGATTTGGGCCGATCAGTCGAGTAGTTCTTCTATATATTTAAGACCCTTGACAGAAGAGCCTGCTGAGCAGGCTGTGCAGCAGGCTATCCTTGCCACCGAGGTCGGCAGCGAGAAGTCAGATCAAGCTGAACAGCAAAAAAGGCCGCCGATTCCTATTGCTGAATTGCCTCCAAAACGCGAAACGCCGGTTCCATTGGAGGCACAACAGCAACAGTCATCTGCCATACCAATCACCGAGTTGCCGCCGAAAAGCGATTCGGCGATCTCACCCCGGGAGCAGGAAAACAATCAAACACTGCCCTCTAAAGACCATAAGCATCAAACAGCCGGTTAGCAGTTCTGTGAAGAATAGACCTGTAAATTCTGTTTTTTGACTTTTTTATCGTATATTTTAAATAGTAATGAATAAGCTTATTTAGCAGATGAACAGCTAACAGCCTTTTATTGCCATCAAGGGGGGAAATGCAACGTTTTTCATATAAACCTCATAGCTTTTTATGTCGATAAAATCATGTGTTAGTACGACTGTGATTAACTTTCAGCGATAGTTTGCGTATGTCATGTTTAAGGCGGTCAAGCTTAATGGGGGTTCATTAATGCATTGTCCTATAATATTACAATGCAGCAGCGTATTAGTAACTATCTCTGGTGGACAGAAACGGTAAATTCGTTTCAGTACTCGAGCTGTTTCTTACAGCAAGGAGGACACAAATGGTTCTAAAGACAAGCAAAATCAGATGTCGCCGGGGCGTGTCATTGATTGGCACAATGGTTGCGGTTACGATCCTGTTAATAGCGTTTATCGGAACTTCCAGTTTCAGATATAGTGCCGCTTTGGATGGGCGAAAAGCTAAAGCACAGACTGCTGCTGCCAGAATTGCATTGATGCTTTGCGAGAGTTGGCGAGGTATAAATGGTGACGTGACCTTTGATCCGACAGAGCTTTGTGGTTCGGATCTTAATATTGACACGCTCGACGCCAATCTCGATAAGCCGTCGGATTTTAACCTGTTAGGAAGCTATACAGTAGTGTTGGATACCAATGATTCCAATAATATCAACTACTACGCGACTTTGTCATGGAAGGACGTTCAACCCGGATTGAGGGCCTTGAATGTCATTGTGTCCTGGGCGCAGCGGGACTCGGGGATAGATGGCATTCAGGGTGCGGATAAATCACTCAGGCTTTCAATCTATACCCAGACTTTTTGACGGACGATGAGGACGATAATGATTAAAAAGAGACCGAGAAACCTGCCGGGCCTTACGATTGTCGAGTTGATGATAACGATGGTTATTATGAGTATTGTCGGACTTGCAATCGGCGCAGTCATAGTGGACGGTCAATCCAGTTGGAACCATATGTATGACAGCATAAACTCCGATGTCGTTACCGATGGCTATGTTGCGATAAAAAAGTTTGACGTTGTGATGCGTAACGCAAGCAGGGAGAAGATACTCCTTGATGATGCCGGTAGTTGGGTTGAGATTTATTACTACGCAAGCGATTCTTCGACTGTTGTTGACCGATATGCGCGTTTCTACGTTGCGGACGGTGACTTGAATCTCGAATACGGGCAATTAGAACCGAGGGTGACGCTGGGCATCGATACCGTCTGCGGAAATGTAACTGCCTGCACTTTCAGTAATGTTGGCCAGTCTACCCAGATGATACTTACACTTGATAACGGGAAACAGGCAAATACCATTGTTTCATCTGCGGTTACGCACAATCAATAAAAATCGGACTGTTAAGATAAGGGCCAGGCGAATGATAAAAAAGCTGCTAAAGTCAAAAAGGCGTGGTTTTGCCATACCGCTGGCAGTTGTTGCGGTCATGATATTGCTTGCGATGGGTGTGGGCATGCTGAGTCTGGGGACGAGCGGCCGCATTTACTCAATACGATCTGCATCTGATATTACCGCTCGCTGTGCTGCCGATTCCGGGCTGACAATGGCCCTGTTTGCAATGAACGAGAAATTGAAAGTCAAACCATGGAATGACAGCACCCTGCCTGAAGCGGCAAACGAAAGCCTGCCCTATTGCGACGCAGTCTTTAGTTACACAGTTACAGGTAATTCCAGCACTGGTTATACTATTGAGTCCATCGGAACTTCGGGTAACACCGAGAGAAAAGTTTCCTGCATTTTGAAGGCCCAGGGACCGTTTGAGTTTGCCGTTTTTGGAGAGGAAGGTGCCGAGTTAAAAAACTCGGCTGTAGTGGACTGGTATAATTACGATGCAGACGATGAAATTCTGAAAGTTGGTACGAATAGCATTGCATCAGGCGCTCTCACATTTAAAAACTCGGCTATCGTAAATGGCGATGTGGTTGTGGGTATGGGGGGAAATCCGGCTGTTGTTATCAGCGACTTCGGCGCGACTATAACGGGCGATACTCGCGTCATGACTCAAAAGAATGAGTTGCCATCAATCGCAGTGCCGAAGTGGCTCGAATCGCTGCCGTCCAGTGAAACTATAACGAATGGTTCAACAATCACTAATTCCGCCAAGTACAGCAGCATTAACCTCCAGAACAACCAAACGCTTTTGATTGACGGGGACGTTACCCTCTATGTTACAGGCGAGATAATTCTTGGTAATTCTGCCGAGGTGCAGATAGATAACGATTCTTCTTTAATTCTGTACTTAGGCGGGAATTATGAAGGTAAGAACTCAAGCACTTTCAACAACCTGACAAAAGACACAAAAAAACTTCAGATATATTGCCTCGATAGCTGCGACAATATGCAATTCAAAAACGGCAGCGATTTTTACGGGGCAATTTACGCACCTAATGCGGATGTAATAATGGACAACTCCGCAAATCTGTATGGATCTGTTATAGCCAAGAGCTTTGATCAAATGAACTCCAGTACGTTTAATTACGATGCATCACTGAGGGATGCAAGTGTGAATGATGAGGCGGTGCGTTTCGTAGTAACTCATTGGCAGGAACAGTAGGCAAATTAATTCGGATAATGAGGCTGAGCTGTCTATCAACTTGGCCCTGATAAGCCGATGAACTTGTTAGTTCAGCAGAATCATATATCGAATAGTTACGATATCACTTCTGAAGACCTGAAAACCCTATGTTCACTTTTCCTAATACATAGTATTACAACCCTCTATAGCACTTGATATGAAGACGTCAATGTGCTAAAATCGTAATCTTTTGAGAGAATCGCCTGCTCAGTGAACGCTCAATCATGCAAGACTCTTGTTGTGGGCACAAATGATAAGAAAGGTAGAAGAACGTTTGTCCGGAATTAAAGATATTTTAGAGAGGCATCCTGCAAATCGTGGGAGCCTGATACCTGTTCTGCAGGATGTGCAGGAGGCTTTTGGCTATCTATCCGAAGAAGCGATAGAAGAATTGGCCCTGCTGATGGGCATATCGGCCAACGAAATATACGGCGTAGCGACGTTCTATACACAGTTTCGTTTCAATCCTCCTGGCCGGCACACCGTCCAGAGCTGTCAGGGCACGGCCTGCCATGTCCGCGGGGGCCGGAAGATACTTGACGAGTTAGAGCAGCGTCTGGGGATTACCGTCGGCCAGACCACCGAGGACGGCCAGTTCGACCTGGAACGCGTGGCTTGCCTGGGTTGCTGTGCGCTGGCGCCCGTTGTCGCCGTGGACGGCAAAGTGTATGCCAGGATGACTGCAAAAAAGATACCATCCGTACTCTCTCAATACGATGGCAAAAAGAGTATGGAGAACACATGACCTCATTAAAGCAAATCTATACCGAAGCTCAAGAGCAGTGGCGAGGGCTTCAGGAAAGTGAACTTCCCGTTTTCTTCGTAGGTGCGGCGACGTGCGGCCGGGCCGCCGGTGCCACAGAAGTATTGCAGCGCCTGCGAGACTATATCAAGGCCAGGAAGATAAAAGCAAAGGTCATCGAGGTGGGTTGCCTCGGCCCCTGCTCTTTCGAGCCACTGGTGATTGTACACAAGAGCGGCGCGCCACGCGTCTGCTATGCAAATGTCGGGCCCGACGAGATTATTCATATTCTCGAAAATCACGTTCTGGGCGATGATCCCTGCGCCCAGTGGGCTTTGGGAAAAATGACGCCGGGGCAATTAAACGGCATTGACGATTTCAATGAACATCCGCTGATGCGCCGGCAGGTGCGCAATATCCTGCGCAACTGCGGTCTGATCGATCCGGAAAATGTGCATCATTATCTCGCCCGGGATGGTTATCGCGGATTTCTGCAGGCGCTGGAGATTGGGCCTGATAAGACGCTCGATGAGGTCAAGGAGGCAGGACTTCGCGGTCGCGGCGGCGCCGGATTCCCTACCTGGCGCAAGTGGCAGTTCTGTCGGGATGCGCCCGGGCAGACGAAATATCTGATTTGCAACGCCGACGAGGGTGATCCCGGAGCGTTTATGAACCGCTCGCTTATCGAGGGCGATCCGCACGCCGTGCTTGAAGGGATGCTGATCGCAGCCTTCACATTAGGGGCTTCGCAGGGCTATATATACTGCCGGGCCGAATACCCGCTGGCGATTCATCGATTGGAGACCGCTATCTCTCAAATGAGAGAACTGGGGCTGCTTGGCAAAAATATTCAAGGCTCGGATTTCTCTTTCGATCTTACCATTAAAAAAGGTGCTGGCGCTTTCGTATGCGGCGAAGAGACAGCGCTGATCGCTTCAATCGAGGGCCGGCGGGGAATGCCGCAGCCCCGACCGCCGTTTCCCGCCGTGAGTGGTTTGCTGGGCAAGCCGACAGTCATTCAAAATGTCGAGTCGCTCGGCAACTTGCCGCTGATTCTTCGCAACGGAGCCGAATGGTACACACAGTATGGCAGCGAGTCCAGCAAGGGAACGAAAACATTCGCCCTGGCGGGAAAAATCGAACGGACGGGTCTGATCGAAGTGCCGCTGGGTATCAAACTCAAGGATATAATCTATGAAATCGGAGGTGGTGTTCCCGACGGTAAGGCACTCAAAGCCGTCCAGACGGGCGGGCCTTCGGGCGGCTGCATACCGGCCGAAAAAATGGATCTGCCCGTTGATTACGAAGCGCTAACCCGGGCCGGCAGTATTATGGGTTCCGGTGGTTTGATCGTGCTCGACGAAGATACGTGCATGGTCGATATGGCGAAGTTTTTTCTGTCATTTACGCAGGCCGAATCGTGCGGCAAGTGCGCGCCGTGCAGGGTAGGGACGCGCGCAATGCTGAGTATTCTGGAGCGAATCACAGCCGGAAAAGGTGAAATGGCCGACCTCGATAAGCTTGAAACGATGGCTCAGACTATCAAGGCCGGTTCACTATGCGGACTCGGCCAAACTGCACCCAATTCTGTTTTGAGTACGTTGCGGTATTTCAGGGCGGAATACGAAGCGCACATACGCGAGCACAAATGTCCGGCCGGTGTTTGCCCCCAGTTGCTCCATGCACCGTGTTCCAACGAATGTCCTGCCGGTGTTGATGTTCCGTTATATATATCTCTGATCCGCGATAATCGCCTGGAAGAAGCTCTTACCTCACACTTGGAGCGGAATCCTTTTCCCTGTATATGTGCACGAGTTTGCCCGCATCCGTGCGAAGGAAGATGCCGGCGCGCCGAGTTGGATGCTCCGGTTTCCATTCGCGCTTTGAAACGCTATATGGTAGACACGGCCAAACGGATCGAACCGCAGGAGATCGTACACGAGAATCCGAATTGTCTCGATATGAAGATAGCCGTTATCGGAGCCGGCCCCGCAGGCTTAAGTTGCGCTTATTTCCTGCGCCGCATGGGCTATCCGGTTACAGTATTCGAGAAGCAAGATCGCCCGGGTGGTATGATGGTCTATGCCATTCCCGAGTATCGTCTGCCTCGCATAATCCTGCAGGAAGAAATTGACTGGCTTTTAGGGACAGGTATCGAACTGAAGACAAATACCGAGGTCGGCAAAGACATAACGATTGACCAACTGAAACAGCAGGGATACAAAGCCTTCTTCCTGGGCATAGGCGCCTGGAAAGGCATGAGCATGGGCATCCCCGGAGAAAAACTCAGAGGCGTCATGCAGGGTCTGGAATTCCTGGTGTCTCGCAACAAGGGCCTGGATGTTCCCATTGGCAGGAAAGTTGCCGTTATCGGTGGAGGTGACGTAGCTATAGACTCGGCCCGCACGGCCTTCCGAATGGGAGCTGATGTGGTAATTGTCTACCGCCGGACTCGGGAAGAAATGCCCGGAATCGAATCTGAAATCCAGGAGGCGGAAGCCGAAGGCATCCGCTTTGAGTTCCTGGCTTTGCCGGAACGTATCGAAGGCAGCGGTAAAAACGTCGAAAAACTTCTCTGTCGCCGGATGATACTGGGTGAGTATTCTTTGGACGGACGTCGGCGTCCCGAGCCGACAGAAGAGATATTTCAACTTGAAGTTGACACAGTCATTGCCGCTATCGGCCAGCAGGTTGTCTCTGAGACCATCGCCGAACAAGTCGGCCTGAAGTTGAAAAGGTCCGGACGTATCGATATTGATCCGTTTACCCACGAAACCGAAGTAGAAATGTTTTTCTCGGGCGGCGATGCAGTCACCGGGCCGAGTATCGTCCTGGAAGCTGTCGGAGCGGGTGAAAGGGCGGCGGTCAAAATAAATGAAAAACTTTCGCGGAATCTCGCACCGCAGGACCGCTCTGAACCATTCTGGCGCCGTACGCTTGCGAACGACACGGAATTTGATCCTGAGGCCGAGCCGGTTGAAACGCCCCCGCTGAAACAGAAAACTCTGCCGCTCGATGCGCGGCGCAGTTTCGAAGAGGTTGAATTGGAAATTTCTAAAAATAAGGCCCACCAGGAGTGCCTTCGGTGTTTGCGATGTGATTATCGTGTGCAGGAATGACTTCTGATATGAAAACGGCGAACCGCCCGGACGCGAGCAGCGTAAAGAATAAAGAAAAAACTAACTAAACAAAAGGATCGGTTGAAGTGAAACTGACGATTGACGAAAAATCAGTGACTGCTGAAAAAGGCCAGACGGTTCTCGAATGCGCGTTGGAGAACGATATATCGATTCCCCATCTTTGTACGCACTCGAGCTTGTCGCCGTTCGGTGCATGTCGGCTGTGTGTGGTCGAGATAGAAGATATGCGTGGCTACCCGACTTCGTGTACGACTCCGGCAGCCGAGGCGATGGTGGTTCGGACCGATACCGAAGCGCTGCGTAATCTGCGCCGGAATATTCTGGCGCTGATGATGCTCGAACATCCCAGCGCGTGTCTTGTGTGCGGCCGGCGTGAGCAATGCGAACAATACCGGCCCGAAGCAGAAAAGGCGGGCAGCACGACCGGCTGTCATACCTGTAACAACAAGGAAGTCTGTGAAGTTCGGGTTTTAGCCGAAGATCTGGGCTTTTCGGAGTTGCCGGTGCCGCCCATATATCACGAGCGGCCTGTTGAACGTTCCGAGCCTTTTATGGATCGCGACCTCAATCTTTGTATTCTTTGCGGCCGTTGCGTGCGCATCTGCAAATATCACCAGGGCAAAGCAGTTATTGATTTTGTAAATCGCGGCAGCCAAACACGTATAGGCCAGGCCTTCGGGCACTCGCTGCTCGAAGCGGGTTGTCAGTTCTGTGGTTCGTGTGTTGACGTATGTCCGACCGGCAGCCTTGCCGACCGGTACGCTAAATGGCATGGCAAGCCGGAAGAAGTTATCGAATCAACCTGTATCTTCTGTGACCAGGCGTGCGCATTGGCGCTCGGAGCCGCCAGTAGCAAACTGACAACTGCGCAGGGAGTAAATGAGAATGTCCCTGTATGTGTGCTGGGTCGGTTTGCAATTCCCGAATTTCTGAATGGTAATGACCGATTGTCTGTTCCTTTGGTGCGTGTAGGTGAGGTTCTGCGACAGGTCGAATGGGAAGAAGCCCTCGAAAAGACTGCCCCGAAGCTAAGTGAATTTGTCGGCGATAGTTTCGCGCTCGTTTGCGATACGACGAGCAGCCTCGAAGACCGGCACATTTTCAAGAAGTTCACCGGCGAGGTGATGAAATCGAAAAACTATATTGAGATCGAACCTGATGCGCGAGGCGTTTCGCGCAGCTTATTGCCGAAGGGTATTAAAGCGGCGCTGCTGACGGGCAATTTTGTAGATTCGGCTGATCTAGGGCAGCTTGAGCTTCTGATCGTGCAGGATTGTTACCCAACGCCCGCGAGCGGGCGCGCCGACGTTGTGCTGCCGGCAGCAATCTTCGCCGAGATTGAAGGCACGATTCTCGATCACTCCGGGCAAAAACGCCCTCTGCGCAAAGCATGTGAGCCGCCGGGCCGGGCAAAACCGGAATGGTGGATTATCTGCCGGATTGCTGAAGCTATGGGGGCCAAAGGTTTTGATTATGAGTCCGCCGATGCGATCGCGCGCGAGGCGGGAATTCCGGATGCAAAGCTGTGGGCGGATCGGCCGGATGCTCCCATTGCTGCAACAAATCTGGAACTCAGGCGAACGTACTTCCGGGGCCATCGAATCGACGAAAAGGTGCGTGGATTGCGCGAACTGCCCGTGGATGATAGTTGTGCTCTTGATGTGAAGGAAGAAAAACACAAAGGGGCATTTCGAATTCTGGAAAAAAGTGTGATTGCGCCGAACGTTCACGAAATTGTCATCGAAGCGCCCAATGTCGCGAAAAAAGCCTTGCCCGGCCAGTTCATTATTGTGATGGTCGACGAAAAATCCGAGCGTGTGCCTTATACCCTGAGCGGCTGGGATGCTGAAAAAGGAACTATTACCCTGGTCGTGCTGGAAAAGGGCCAGTCGAGCAGAAAGCTTGTGTTGTTGAATACGAACGATGAACTGGCGCATGTTGTCGGGCCGCTCGGTGTTCCGCTGGAGATCGAGAATTACGGCACGGTCGTACTTGCGGCCGGATGCTACGGGATAGCGGCGATTGCGCCTATCGCCCAGGCAATGAAAAAAGCGGGAAATCGGGTCATAGCAATTAGCGAAGCCCGCAGTCATTACCTGCATTACTACAAGGACAAACTCCAGAACGTTTGCGACGAATTCGTTCAGACAACGATTGACGGCTCCATGGGCACCAGGGGACACGCGATCGATGCTCTAACGCAAAAACTGACTGCCGGCGAGAAAATAGACCGCGTTATCGCGGTTGGATGTCCCTTTATGATGATGGTGACAGCTCAGGAAACCAAACCGTTCGGCGTAAAAACGTTAGCGGCACTGAACCCGATTATGCTGGATGGAACCGGCATGTGCGGTGCCTGCCGCGTAGCCGTAGGCGACGAGATGAAATTTGCCTGTGTGGACGGGCCGTTCTTCGATGCGCATCTGATCGATTGGGATGAGCTTAGAGATCGGCGGGCGGCATATAGTGCCGAAGAGATACGTTCGCTGGGCCGGACCGAATCGGTAGCTTCCGGCAAGAGCGGGCAGCATAAGTGCAGATGTAAACATTGACCGACAGTAGAAAGTAGCAAATGGCTAAGGAAAAGATTCCCCGACAACCCATGCCGGAGCAGGCTCCGGAAGATCGCGCCAGGAACTTCGAGGAGGTCCCGTACGGATATTCGGAAGAAACCGCTATCCTGGAAGCGGGCCGCTGCCTGAAGTGTAAGAAGCCGCGGTGCGTGGCTGGTTGTCCGGTTAATGTCGATATCCCCGGTTTTATTGCTCTTGTGCAAGAGGGCAAATTCATCGAGGCGGCCTGGAAGCTCAAGGAACAAAATGCCCTGCCTGCTGTCTGTGGAAGGGTCTGTCCGCAGGAAGAGCAGTGCGAGAAGCTGTGCGTACTGGGAGTCAAGGGTGAGCCGGTGGCTGTCGGAAGACTGGAACGATTCGTGGCGGATTATGAACGCAACAGCGGCAAGATCAAGGTGCCGGAAATGGCGCCCAAAACGGGCAGGCGGGCAGCCGTGGTTGGTGCCGGGCCGGCGGGTCTTACTGTTGCGGGCGATCTGATTAAGCTCGGACATGATGTGACTGTCTTCGAAGCCCTGCAACAGCCGGGGGGCGTGCTGACTTACGGGATTCCTGAGTTTCGTCTGCCAAAAGCAATCGTTCAGGCGGAAGTGGATTATCTCAAAAAGCTCGGAGTTGACTTTGTGATGGACTTCGTGGTCGGCCGGAACAGCACCATCCGCGAGCTGATGGATGACGAAGGTTACGCCGCGGTATTTGTTGGCAGCGGGGCCGGCCTGCCGTCGTTTATGAGGATTCCCGGCGAGAACCTGGTCGGCGTTTACTCAGCCAACGAGTATCTGACCCGTTCCAACCTGATGAAGGCTTATCTTTTCCCGAAATACGATACGCCGCCGATAAAACGCCAGCATGTCGCCGTAATCGGGGGCGGCAACGTGGCGATGGACTCGGCGCGAACGGCGCTCAGGCTGGGCGGCGATGTCACTATCGTCTATCGCCGGGCGCGAGAGCAAATGCCCGCCCGCGGCGAGGAAATCCACCACGCCGAACAAGAAGGCGTCAAGCTCAAGCTGCTTAATAATCCCATTCGCATCATCGGTGACGACCGTCACCGCGTTGTGGCTATGGAATGTATTAAAATGGAGCTCGGGGAGCCGGATGATTCCGGCCGGCGAAGACCGGTTCCCATAGAAGGCTCGGAATTTACAATGGAGCTCGACACGGTAATTGTGGCCATCGGCAACAAGCCCAATCCGCTCATACCGCAAACGATGCCGGAGCTCGAAATGACCAAATGGGGCACCATCGTTGTCGATGAGGAGACTATGCAGACCTCGGTCCCGGGTGTTTTTGCCGGCGGCGATATTGTTTCAGGCGCCGCAACGGTCATCCTCGCAATGGGCCAGGGCCGAATCGCCGCCGCAGCAATGAATGACTTTCTGGCGGAAAAATAAAGCCAGAAAAGCCGAACTATCCCGGCCGGGTATTCCACCTTTGGGGAAGATATTTCGGCCTTGCCGCCATACTGCCAACTTTGATATGGTTATCCAACTTATTCAAATTATCCTGTTCGTATTTGACAATCGGCCTCTGTTTTAGTATTATCCGGCCCTTTGCAACTGATGATTGATTGAATGTTCATGATTGATGCTCATTCGGGATCATGGTAAGAAATACGAAACATTAGGATAAGAAATACGAGACGCAGATATGCAAGTTGGGCCTTTCAAAGCATTTAGGTTTGATGTCGGCGTAGTTGGTGATGTAGGTAGCTGTATTGCTCCTCCGTATGATGTGATTAACAACACCCAGCAGGAACAGCTCTATAAAAAGAACAGGCATAATCTTGTCCGCATTATCAAAGGAAAGACAAAAGCCTCTGATGACGGCGAAAACAACCAGTACACGAGAGCCGCCGATTATTTGGCCGGGTGGATAGAAGATGGCGCCTTGAAGCAGGATGCGGCCGAGACTATCTACGCTTACGTGCAGGATTTTGAGGTGGCCGGCACGGCATACCAGCGCCGCAGCTTTATCGCTTTAGCCAGGCTGGAAGATTTCGGAGATATCGTCAAACCGCACGAACAAATTCTCCACAAGCCGATGGTTGACAGGCTTAGTCTCAAGCGGGCGACGTCCGCCGACTTCGGCCTGGTGTTCATGCTCTATGACGATGAGAAAAAGCTCGCAGACGGAATCATAGAACAAGCCGCCGGGCAGCAGCCGCTTATCGACTTTATGGATGAGCAGGATGTGCGGCACCGTCTCTTCGCGATTACCGACAAACAAGATATACAGCAAATTGTGAAAATGATGAGCCAGAAAAGCTGCATCATAGCGGACGGCCATCACCGTTATACGACTGGTTTGACCTACTCCAAAGAAAACAGTAATCCTGCGGCGAAGTATCAAATGCTCGCCTTCGCTAATATGCATCAGGACGGCCTGATTGTTCTGGCGACCCATCGGCTTGTGGGCAACCTCGAAAACTTCAGCATGAAGAAACTGGTTGAGCAGCTCGGAGAAAGATTCCGGATTACAAAGTTTGAATTCAACTCGGCGCAGACCAAAGAACGTGCTGAGCAAAATATGCTTGAACGAATGCGTGCCGAGCACGACAAAGATGAAAGTGCGTTCGGGATATACGGATCCGACAATGCCTTTTATGTGGTTGTTTTGAAAGACAAACGCATGATGGATTCGATTGTGCCGGATATGAGTCGGGCATGGAAAACGCTGGACGTTTCCATCCTGCACAAACTTATTCTGGAAGAATTATTGGGCATCGATCAGGAACGATTGGCTGAGGGCGAAAATCTTCAGTATGTGAAAGATACTCCCAATGCGATCGCCGATTCAATCGCCCGGATTGATGCTGGGCAAAAACAAACCGCGTTCTTTATGAATCCGGTCAAGATGCAGCAGCTAAAAAAGGTAACGGAAGCCGGCGAAAGAATGCCGCAAAAATCGACCTATTTTTATCCTAAGGTCTATACTGGTTTGACGATTAACAAATTATAATTTTATTGTTGGAGACCATAAATGGTAGATTGGAAAAATCCACCCAGATTGTTTATTCCGGGTCCGGTCAAAGTCAATGAAGACGTCTTACAGCAGCTCGCTCGCCCGACATTAGGACATCGCGGCAAGGAATATGCTAAACTTCACGGCGATACGGTCGATATGCTCAAGCAGATCCTTTTCACCGACCAGAACATTTTTCTCTCGACATCTTCGGCTTCGGGAATCTGGGAAGCGGCGATTCGAAACTGTGTCGGTTTTGACGAAGTTGTGTTGTGCACATGCTGCGGTGCTTTCAGCGACAAGTGGGCTGATGTAGCCACGAGCTGCGGCAGAAATGTCGATGAGCTGAAGGTAGACTGGGGCAAGCCGATTACCGTTGACATGATCGATGAAAAACTCGCTACCGGCAAGTACGCTGCGGTTACGCTTGTATATAATGAGACGAGTACCGGCCTGACGAATCCGGTTTACCAGATCAGCGAGATGATGAAGGACAAATATCCCGATGTGCTCGTCTTTGTCGATTCGGTCAGCGCAATGGTAGGTCTGCCTATGCACTTTGACGATCTTGGCTGGGACGTGACATTCGCCTCGGTTCAGAAAGCCTTTGCAATTCCGCCGGGATTGGCTGTGGCGGTGGTTAGCAACAGGGCACTGGAAAAGAGCAAGACTGTTCCCGGCCGGGGATATTACTTTGACTTCCAGCAATTCGCGAAAAGTGCTGAAAAGAGCCAGACACCGACAACACCGAACGTTCCTCATATTATGGCCCTGAATTATCAATGCGAAAAGCTGGTAGCAGAGGGCATGGAGAACGTATGGAAGCGCCACAAGGAAATGGGCGATTTCGTAAGGGCCTGGGCCACGGAAAAATTCGGCCTCTTCTGCGATGAAAAATTCGCCTCGAATACGTTAACCACGGTCAAGAACACCCGCGGCATCAATGTCGCCGAAGTTATCAAGGCTGTTCAGGCCAGGCACAATACCATCTTCGGAAACGGCTACGGCAAGCTGAAGGAAGAAACTTTCCGAATCGCCCACATGGGTGACATCACTCTCGGCGACCTGAAAGAACTGCTCGCCTGGATCGACGACGAAATCTAATAAAATAATCAGCCCCCGGGCGATTTTAGTTTTAAGCTTAAAATTTTAATCTTAAAGCTTAACATGCCCGGGGGCTTTTTTATTTCACCTTTTAGTCCCACCTATAGTTCCGGTTCCAGTTCTAATGTGGGTTCAGGCAAGAGCAAATACGCAATGGCATTACGGAACATCTGCAGGCCCTCGGCTGTAAGGTTCAGCTCGCCCTGGGCGGTGGTCATTACTTCTTGTGTGTCTGGGTCTACGAACTGAATCTCCTGCGTGCCGGCACAGAACAACATGCGTCTGCCACCGGTGTACTGGCCCGCGCCTTCGTAGAACTCCACACCGACATCCCACTCTGCGATCCAACCCATGCCCAGTTGTACGGGCTTAGCGATGAGATGACCGTTGCCCATGTCTGTGCCGCCAATGAACGAGGTGTGTCCGGTGCCGACGAGTGGGTCTATCATCTGAACAACGTTCGCGGGACTGTCTGGATTACTCGGATCGAACGTTGTCAGCAGCACACCCCGGAAGACAGGATGATGTGGGTCCACTGCCTCGGCATAGATGTATGGAGTGCGCTCTTTGACGCCGGCGTTGACCCATTTCCAATGGGTATTGCGGGCAAAGTAAGAGCTCATTTGCAGCAGAGGAGTTGCGAGCGAATTCCACTGGGTTGTCTCGTTGCCTTCACTGTAGCGGCTGCTCCAGGCTAACCGGCTGAAGATAATCAAGTCGGCCATATTCAGCTCGGCGATCTTGTCCGGAGTGAGCACTTTCCAGTAGTCCGGCCGGACGTCCACGCTATGGCTCTCGGAAACAAGGAAGGTCTCCAGGCTGTGGTCGTCTCGAAGGCCGTCCGAATCCCAGTCTATCGCTTCCGTGACCAGGATAATGTTGGCGCCACTGAGCGCGGGAACTCCCAATAGCTCCACTTCGGCGATCTGCATACCATTCACAGAGCCGCCTACCGGGCCTCGAATGGCCGTGAATATAAGTTGATAGTGAGCATATGCCACGTCATTATAAAACGATATCGACGTTGCGTTCATTGTTAATCGAGGCCACGCAAGCGCCTGAGCGAAATCGACGATATAGTCACTGGCAATTAACTCGTAAGGCCCATCGATGCCCTCATTAGAACCGGAGAGTTCAAACGCAATCGGGTCACGACCAGGAATATCATTGGCTGTGATTAAAGTCAGTCCGGTCACAATAGTCGGGCCAGCCGACGGTGTAACCTGGAAACCAGTGCCGCCTGTTCCGGGATCGGGGTCAAAATCTCCTTTGAAATGCAGATACTTCGTCTCGATGTTATCATCTATAGCCAGGTCGGGCGTTTCAGGTCGATAAGTGCTATTCCAATCTCCATCATTTGGTACACCCTGTAATAAATCCCCAGGCGCAGTAATATCAACCTGTTCGACACCTTCCATGGCAGCCAGAATTTCAGCGGCGTTCAGGGCGTAGTCGTAGAGCCGGACCTCATCAAGAAGACCGGCAAAACCTTTATATGGCCCTGAGGTTCCGTTGTTGCCTATGTTGGCAATGGGATGAATTTCAGACAGCCCGGCATAGGCTCCACTTGAGACCTCCTCGCCGTCCACATAAACCACATAGCGACCTGAATCCCAAGTCAGAGCTACATGGAGCCATTCCTCCATCGGCAGTTCCATGATTTCTGTATCGAGCGTGTGGGAGTTGCCCAGGCCGATGTCCAGTAAATTATCGCCTTCGTCCATGTATAACTGGATGCGATTGGCCCACTGCGGCTGTGTCGTATGACCGAAGAAGTACTTATTCTGGGCAGGTTGAGGATCGGCCAGAAGACCCCACATGGCGACCGTCCCCGCCGTGGTCGACATACCCGCTGTGAGGAATTCCACGCGGGCATGATCCGGCACCCCTGGGAATGATAGAGCACCACCGAACCTGCCTGCCGTCCATTCGAGCCGGTCGCCGAATAATATACCATCGTTGTCACCACCGGCGCTATCTGCAGCGATATTGCCCGATGATTCATCGAATCTCCAGTATCCGATGAGGTCTGCCTGGGCAAAATTCGTCAGAACCAGAACAAAAGAAATCAGACAAATCATTTTTCTATACATAATAGTTCTCCCTCAAAAAAAAGTTACTTACTATTCTCAGGATACTGTCCCCAAAGATTCCGGACAAAACCCTAATACACCTTCTTGAAAACCGTCGGTTGCTCCATTTCGATAACGTGGAAACTGCCATGGGGAAGAATCTCTCCACTATTTACTATAAGATGACCTTTTTTATCGATGTGTCCACGATAGACTGCGTAGCAATTGCTTCTCCGGTCTTTGATGTCCATAAATATTTCTTTGGGAGTCAGGAACCACCTGCCTGGAACACTCGCCCCGGGTTTGATCGCTCCCTTAGGGGTACGAAACGTAAATCTGTCGCTCATCTCGAACATACATATCCCTGTAGGTTGGACATTGATTGTCTGGATATCGCCTCCCGTGATGGCCTGCCACCGGCCCAGAAAGGCGCTTTCAGGAACCGTCTCGACGAGGATTCTCTTTACATCCACCAATTCACTAATACCGAAGTCTTTGGCTATAGCACTAACTTTATCAGCCGTTTGCCTTGCTAGCGCGGTGCTTGTTTCATCGTACTCAATCCGGAAACTGAGGGGGACATTTTTCGGTTTAGTAAGACGCCACATGATGTGCTGTTCGAGGTCGTTCGGCTCGACAACACCCGTAACAATGGGTTTGGAGCCTCCGTCCGGTCGCTGCAGTCTTATACCGCCTGCGTGCAATGTACTTATTGTGCCCTCCCTGATGAATAATGGGGACACACCCGAGCCAGTCCACGTTCTCGGTTCGGTACGTAGTTCAGCCTCCATTTGAGCGTTGGCCTCTTCCACCAGCGAGACAATCTTGCCATGCAGGTCCTCAACTGCTGCCTTGGTCGAGGAGGTGTAATAGATATCAATCCGTATCGGAAGGTCGTTTTTGTTATTCAATCGCTTGCGGATATAGTCCAATGTTTCTCTCATGGACAGTAATCCTGCAGACTTCCAGCGCAATACTTTCCACCAATCTCGAAACGGCTTCAGGGTCTCGAGTATATATATACGCTCATCAATTACATTAAGACGCAACCACGTATTGAGAGTCTCTACGGGCCGCTTCTCGAAAGGATGCCTGGGTGTAATGCCCATGATCTTCCTGAGATTCGCCACTTCGGTCATGCGCTTTGCTTCAAGTTCCGTCTTCGCCAGCAGCAGCGAATAGCGCATTTCTACAGGTCCCGTTGTTGCTCCGATCTTGCGAGAGACTTCTTGAATTTGCTGATTGAACAGCTTGATCTGTGTGTAGCTGAGTGTGACCTTGTGGGTAAGTTCCAGGGTTTCTTCCTGAGCCAGGGTATCTTCCTGGGTGAGACCGCGGAACTTCGCCTGGCTCTCTATCGCCACTCGTATCAGCTCCCCAAGCTCTGGATCGTCCACGTTCTGTACGAGATCCAGAACGCTTGGTGTATCGCTCTGGGCTATCGCAGCCGTCGCCAGACCAAGACATAGTAAAAGACACGGCAACCTCTTAATCCATTTTGCTTTCATAGTAATAACCTCCAAACGATTGCGCCATGATCCCGCTGATACTCTCGACCGACTCGTGCGGACGTAGAATTTCGGCGAGAATTGAGTGTTTGTTCTGATTTTCGAAAACGTCATCACCTGTGCGGGTGAAATTCTGTTCCATTACGCTGCTCGCGGCCACAGCGTCAGAAGGCAGCAGTCTACCAGCACTTTCGACGGCATCAGCCATACGGTCTTCCATCCCTAACTGCCTGAACAGACGAGCCGCGTCCAGCCATGCGACCAGGTCACTCGGTACGGTTATGCCATCGGGTTCGGCGGCCGCCTGCGGCGTGACATCCACACTACTGGGCAATGCATGTGGCATCGATAAGCGACCGCCAAGAAACCCGATAGCGACAATCAGTACTGCGGCTGCCGCAAATTCCGCCCTCCGCAAAGCGGATCGCCGCCTATGTACGCGAAGCAGCGCCGCCGTCGAGTCACGGAGCGCCTGTTGCACAAACGCTTCTCGTGGTGGATCACCCGACAAATGCTGTCTTAGATAATTTTCCACATTTTTTTCTTTCATATTATTACCTTGCATAATACGTCACTCCAAAGTTCGCATCTGTTCGTACACACGGGCAAAGCTGGCCCTGGCCCGCCGTAGCAGCGATTCGATTGCCTCGATGCTTGCGCCGCTGTCTGCGGCAATTTCCTTCATGCTGAGCCCCCGGAGGTATTTCGCATCGAGCACGATGCGATAATGCGAGGGTAACCGGGCGAGCGCCTCATGCACCCGCAAATCAGGTTCTTCCCGTGTGACCGCCTCAGAGTTACCCTTCGTAGAGGATTCCTCGTACCGCTTGCGCCGCTGCTCGCTGGTCTGCAGTGACATATGGCGGTTCTTCGCAATCCCGAACAGCCATGCTCGAAAGGTTGCCCGATCGGGATCGAAACGATGGATCCGCCCGGCTGCAATGACGAAAACCTGCTGGGCCAACTCCTCGGCTAAATCATGCCGGCCGCCCGCAATCGCGACGCAGAACCGGTACACTGCGTCGAAGTGCCGCTCGAACAACTGCTGCCATGCCTGCTCGCTGCCAGTTTGCGCGGCGTGTATCGCAAACGTCTCGGAATCCACATTCATTAGTCGATTGCTCGGAACTTAGCGTACTATTGTTGGTTTCATCTCTGCAACTAATTCTCGCCCCGGCCGGCAAATCCGTCGCCGATACCGGAAAAATCTTTGAAAATTTTATCACAGCAGCCCCGATCGTGCACCGACAAATTACATCCACAGGGGTCGCTGCCGGCCTGTCAAGTTGGCGTGTTACGTGCCGGCACATTCCAACGCCGCCGCCGCACACTCGGTGACATCCACCTGCACACATTGGAATCTTGGCATAACCTGATCGATCTCTACGAAGTCGGAACAAGCCGAGCAGTGGCGGGCAAAGCTGCCTCTTGAGCACGCCACTGAAGAGCAATGATAAGCCCAGAAAATGTCACGGTGCGATTCGGTTGTTTGCATAGACCAAAAAAAGGTGTATATTTCCCGGCTGTTATCTGCAAATGGGTTCCCATTTCGCAAAAATATGGTGAAATGGGGCCCCAATCACGAGGTCATGTGGTAGCTGAAATCGAGCAATTTCGGCTCGACCAGCTTTCGGTAATCTTCCATGCTCATCCGAATCGCTTTTTTGTGCGTGCCGGCCTGGAACGTGATGTGGTCGTCCTTCTCCAGGGCCTTGTCCATAATAACCGGCAAATCGTATAAGTTGCCGAAAGGCGGCTCGGCCCCGAGTTCGCAATCGTCAAAGATGCTTCCGATTTCCTTTTCCTCGGCTAAATCGACAGACTTGGCGCCGAGCTGGCTTTTCAACGCGCCCAGGTCAATCTTGTAGCACGCGGAAAGCACGCACATTAAATATTTGCCGTCGGCCTTGATTATCACCGGCTTGGCGACGTATTTGCCCTGCTCATGCTCAACTGCCGCCATTTGCTGCGCTGTGAAAGCGGGCGCATGTTCGCTTACCTCGTAGCGAACTGCCGACTTGTCCAGAAATTCGATAACTCGCATATCAAGCCTCCTAAAAAGTATCGGCAGAAATTATACAAAAAAAGGGAGGCACAGGCAATTGTGAAAAACAAATTTTGGGCCTGCCTCCCTGCTGCGAAGTGCCTTTTTGCGCATTACCGCGGGTAGCGCTATAGCGAAACCGCTGAATTGCACTCGCAACAGATATATTATAAAATCAAACTTCGGTATTTGTCAAGTAAAATAACTTTATAATATTTCTTTTGCATCCATCAGGAGGTGTTCAAAGAGCGTGAGAAAAAGCTAACCTGATCATGGTCAGGCATCTGGTCCGGATTCATATGAAAACACCACGACGCGAGCTGCGCCGTGGTGTCGTATTTTCCTGTCGTTATAACTACTCGTAAATATGCGTCGACTCTGTTTCTTCCACCGGCCGGCTAAGCTGATCGGCGTTCATGATTGCCTTGAAGCGTACATCTCCGGGCCTTACAGCCTCGACGACTACGCGCCATGCCGCCTGGGTCTTTGGAGCAAGGCTGCCGAGCGGGAAGAATCTTATGGTCGAACCTTCTTGTGAGCTGGCAGTAGCGCCGGCTGAAGAAATGTATTGAACATTGCTTTCCAAAATACATGCAATGCGAATATTCGTGGCGGTAGCTGAGCCCTGGTTTTCCACCCTGATCACATATGTCGCACGATTTCCGGTTTTGATCGGGTCTTCGACATCGACGACTTCCAAAGACAGCGCGGGAATTCCGGTCACTGTCGTTCTCATTGTCGAAGTGACAGCCTCTGCACAGTAAGCCGTAACGGTTGCGCTGTTTGTCAGCGTGCCCGCTTTAGTTGGCGTGTAAGTTACGCGTACGTTCTTGGAAGCGTTGGGTTCAAGAGTGCCGAACTCCCAGATTAATTTCGATCCCGAAAGCTTTGCGCCGGCAGTGGCCTTGACTCCGGTTACTCCGTCGGGGATGGAGTCTTCCATGATGGTATTTTTCGCCGCTACGTCCGACCTGTTTGTAATCGTTATTTCATAAGCTGCCGGACGACCGATATACAGGCGATCGGGGCCGGTCTTGCTGATTGCCAATACAGGCATTCCTATGGATGTCGTAGTTGCAGCCGATTCGACCCTCATGCCTGTTGCCGAACTTGCCACTGCACTGCTTACAAATGTACCTGTCTGAGTGGCCCGCAGTTCGGCTGTGAATTGCCGGGATTGGCTCGCTCCAAGGCTGCCGGCCTCGAATACCAGCTCGCTTTTACCGTCGGTAGTTCGAAGTCCTTCAGGTAGATTCTCTACGATTTTGACATTCTGTATCGATCCGGTTCCTGCGTTGGTCACCACAAATTTTACTGGAATAAGATCACAAAGCAGGGCCTCGATCGGCGCGATCTTTGTCAGCTTCAACTCGGGCTGGATAACTTCTATAACGGCACAGGCTGGAATTACGGGCGTGATGACAGTTGTGCAATGTTTAAGAGGTGCTGTATAGGTAGCCACACCCGTAACTGTAAATTGTTTGCGTGCCTTCGGTCCGAGTGACGCTATGTCCCAGATAATCTTTTTCTCTTCAGCTTTCCCTGCCGGATTGGAGCTCATGTAATTGAAATTGTCCGGTAAATGTTCGGTGATAATGATATCGGTGAGCGTTGTTTCCGTAAGGTTGGAGATTTTGATTGTGTAGGTGAAAGTTCTGTTCATACCGACTTCGTTCGGCACGATTTTATCCAACTGTACAATCCCGCATTCTGGCCACGGATATGTCCTTGAGATGACAGAGGTTCCCGGAGCGCTTACTTCTATGAGTTCCGAAGTTACGGCACCCGGCTGACTCATTGTCGGTGAAGGTATCTGTTGTGCCTGAGCTTGTGCCATAGCTTTGTTTGTCTCGGTCCTGAAAAAATCGCTGGCACTGAGGTCCGGTTCCGCATTCTTAACCTGCTTGGGTTGGAGCCAGCTTCTGCAGCTTAAGGAACCCGACATGCCAAACACCAGTAGAAGAAGCGAGATATTCAGAATTTTTTTCATTTTATATCTCCTCATTGTATCTTTCAGCAAAACAGAGCAAGATGATCGTCCTAAGGATTTTCAATCCTCTCCGCTGTTTCCTTTCATTAGGTACAACTTTCGTGAATTTCAAGTGTTATATCGGTACATGAATTAGCTAAGTTAACATAAAAAACGAAATAGTATCTTGCCTATATTATAGCATTTTGTCGTAAAAAAGGAAAGAGTTAGTATCCAGATAATATTTTTGGCATATCTTGTGCGGCGAAGCTTAGCTGCACGGCCTATAAGATCGCCATATAAAAACTGATAGGGCCGGATATATTCATTGGCAAAGATATATTTTTGCTTCATTCGTTTAATAAATTAGCTGATATGAGCGATTTTTTTCTGTTTTCCACTCCTTTTGGCAGTGCGTGCTCGTGAAATTGGCTTTGATCGGCTTTGTTTTCTTCGTCGCCGCTGGCCGGGTTATTGTTATAATCTCCTTTTATTGAAGACTTTGCGGCAAGATGGGCCGCTGCAAATTGGCTTTGTTTTTTCAAATCACTCAATTTATCCGCCGGCGCACGCCGGGTGGCAGCCTCCTCCTTTACCGATGGGGATGGCTTGTCGGTTTCGTCCAGTTTTATTTGCCGTATCACCTGGTACTGTTTAAGCCTGTTTATAGTCTTGTACAGGCTGTTTTCTATCCTGCGTTCGTACAGCATCAACCTCTCGAGCACCCTGCCATTGGACCAGTCACTGGTGGCGATTCGTCCCAGCGGCAAATCGTCCAGGTTCATTCTCGGATCGCCCCGATATATTCCCTGGTTTATGTAATAACATTCTCGTTCGCGTCTGGCCGGGTTATTGGTAACTTTGCGGCCTATCATATCGTCGAAAACCTCGTTCTGTATTCGTTCGGCCCGTTGCAGCCGCCACGACAGGCTGACAATCCGCTCGGCCAGGACCGATTCCAGCATCCCCGCCGGGGCCAGCTCGGCGAGATATTTATCGCGGTAAAGTTCATAATCCGCCGGATCTTCGCCTGAAATTACCGCCTTGGCGGCAAAAAGCCCATGTTTGACCGCATTTTGCGAAACCACGGCCTTACCCTCAGCCGTCTGCGGCCCGGTCGATTTTTCAGCGTTCTGTTGGTTAGCTTTGATTTGAGCTTTAGTAGCCATGAGAGTTTCTCCTGATTTAAGATTTCCGATACCCGCTTTGTGCTTTTTATTCCACAATTAACCATCCATAAAAGATGTTATCTATATATCATATAATTAAGCGTGTTGGCCGTCAAGTGAAATAATTAAAATAAATATTAAGAATTGGGCAGGATTAACGCTGATAAACGCGGATTAAGGAAATAAAGTTAAAAAATCTGTGAAAATCTCGTAAATCCTGTCTGAAAAGAACGCTGATGAACACAGTTTTTGAGTCGTATTGGATATTACATAACGCCTGTGTGTCGCGTTGTCATGTCGAGTTCCGCCGAGATATCTGGATTATGACTAAACTTGCTTTTCGTTCCCAGCCAGATCCCACCGCGAAGTTTAACCTGAGCGAAGTCGAACGGGGTCGGGATGACAAAGCGTTTTGTAGAGCGAATCAGAAAAAGTACCGTACATTTTTAATTTTATTTGACTACAGGTCAAAAATCCCTGCCGCTTCAGGCTGAAACAGCAACTTATCAACTCTGATGTTGCCGTCCAGTTCATCGCCGACACGCCGCCCGAAGATAGACAATCCGATGGGTGTCACGATCGCTGCCCGCAATGACTCGATAGCCGCGTCAGACTTCGCGTTGCTGGGGAAAACCAGTGTGACCACCATATCTTCGAGACTTCGAGAATCTTCCAGCCGCACTCTCGAATTCATTGTGACCACATCATCCGGGATTTCTTGCGGGGCAACGACGTCGCTGTTCTCGAGCAAGTTCTCGAGTTGTTTCCATTGGCCCTGCAACTCCATTCTGGGCGGCTTGGCGGTTGCCAGCAGGCGGCGTAGCCGCACAAAATCGAACTCCGTAATCTGAAGCCTGCTGCCAGGAACTTTCGGCGCGCTCGCAGAAGAAGGAGCGGATAGCCTGATCCTCCTGTCATCGCAGAAGCTTTGCAGTCTGCGTTCGAGCAGCCGCCACTGGTGCTCGGACAAACCGCCGGTAAATACCTTGCCCGGAGCCATAAAAAAGGTTGGATGCGGGTCTTTCGTATGCAAGGCGCCTAGGCATCTCAGCTTCTTTTCCCACCAGCAAAGATGGTAGTACCGCTCCTCATCGAGCGGGCGGTTACTGATAGCCTCGTTTACGATTCTATGCAATTCTTCCGAAGTCATGTCAAATCTCCTTTTCCGTTCTGTCCAGACAATAAAAAAGGCCGGCATCCAGCGCCGGCCACAGTTCGCAAAGCAACGGCCGGCGCGTCAGGGAACCGACGTACCGAACAACAAACGGTAGAATGCGGAGAAACGAGCGTTCGCCAGCCTGCTCGTAACGCTTGGAATGTGGAATGAGCGCCCCCCCACGGACGGGTGGTTCTGGGTATCAACGTTTCGCAGCCAATGTCTCATTTCAAGTCGCCAATCCACTGCTCATTTTTGCCACTGCGCACATCCATGTGCCCGACAATAGTAACCGTTCAGGGGTATTTTGACAGTACTGGGCAACGCACACAACATCAAATACCTAACATATAATCTTCCAATTCACTTTATAACACACACAACATTGGAATTCAAGGAAAATAATCTGTATTTTTCAAGCGGTAGGCCTCGTTAGCCCAATAATAGCTGTTGTGAGTGCCTTGAGGACAAAAATTGACATCTAAACAAGAACAATTCTATAAACAGCAAATTGCCGACCTAAAGTTGAAAACACAGCTTTGAAAGAACAAGTCGCCGAACTTCTCAAAGTCAATACCGAGCTTGTTGGAAAAGAATTATTATATCAATCTCGGTTAATTAGAGCCGATTATATATTTCCATAAACACATCGGACAGTGTAAGAGTTATATCTTTCATCTGCCAAATCGGCTTAAACTAAATGGAAATATTATTAGGGAATTATTAGGGACGTTTACCGAATGGTGGGACTTTAAGCGATTCGTGCGTAGAAAACCTTCGCATCGACAAGAGGACGCGTATGAATTCGAAGATACTGCTCTTGTGCAGTCCGTTGAAGTACTCTACTGTATCGGGTTTGGCTATCTGTATTCTGCTTGGCATGGGTCATAACCCTTTCTCATTTCAGTTAGCAAAAGCGATTCAATGTAAGCCTTACGCTGACGCTCCGTATACAATAGATTGAAAATAATTATACGGTTGTCAGTAGTATATATACTACATAACGGACAGATTTGTTTATCTCATAATTCTCTACGTCAAAGAGTCCTAAAAGATGCTGCTTATACTCATTTTAAGAGTATTTGATATGTAAAAATGGATGTAATTATGCCCTTAGATGTAGTATATATACTACATCTAAGCCAATGTTACTTTTGGGAAATTTGCCCAAATCGAAAGTTCTAAAAAGGTACTGTTCTGCTCACAATCAAAGCCTACTTCGTTTCAACTTCATCCGAAAAATAGGTAAGTAACCTATGTTAGCGCAGTATATATACTGCGTTAACATAGCATAAGTTTGCTTCTGGAGTCCGATCCAAGCTGCACAATAACAGAACGAGTGGTTTTTGCTGCAATATCCCGGCTAAGATTGAAATTCTGTGGATCCAAGCCTGTCAGGTTGGCATAGCAGGGGGTGTTCGGATGAGATTTTGGCAGATGAGGCAAAATGACTATAATAACATAACATTATTGTAGGCAAATGCTTATGTGCGGATGGGCCGGATAACAGATGTCTGGCATGATATTTGCACATGTAGGAAAAGGAATGAACGGATATGGTATCGAATCTGTCAAAATTTGAAGAAGTTAATGTTCTGGCCAGTGAGGCGAACTGGGCTTGGCCGGAGGCTGTGCGCTCTATATTTCGCCCGAGAGGCGTTAATCTGCTGGTGGCTGATAACGCGGCGGAGTTCGTCCATATCATCAAAAGCAAGCGTATTCACACAACAATCGTGGATATGGACTCGGAAACGTCCAACGGGCTTGCGACCATTAAAATAATCCGTATGAATTATCCATTGTTGCCGTGCATCCTTCTGACAAGCAGGGCGGGTCAATCTTTGCTGGATAAGGCGCTGCGGCTCGATGTTTTCAGCGTGATTGATAAGCCGGTTGATATGTGCATTCTCCGGCAGCAGCTTAACAGATTATTCATAAGGAAATACAGCAGCAGCGTATTTGAAGAGGAAATCACGAGTTAGAAATTAACAGGGATAAAGAATATCGGATTTTAATATCACAAATTGTAGGTATGAAGTTGTTTAGGGTATGAACTGACTCTACCAAAAATAATGAAAAGATTTTTTCGAAAGGAGTAATCACAAAATGAAGATTAGACCATTGGCAGATAAGGTGCTTGTTCAGCGTCTCGAAGCGGAAACCACAACAGCAGGTGGGATAGTTTTACCGGACAGTGCCAAAGAAAAACCTCAAAGAGGTAAAATCGTAAGCGTCGGCGAGGGCAAAATGCTCGACGATGGAACGGTAAGAAAATTGCAGGTGAAAAAGGGTGATATGGTACTTTTCACGAGCTATGCCGGAACAGATGTGAAAATCGACGGCAAGGAATATCTGATTATGAGTGAGTCGGATATTATGGCTGTAATTGAAAAGTAAGTAAGAAAAGACAATTAGCCACAGATTAGGAGAAATAAAAATATGGCAGCTAAAAAAATAGCTTTTGGTACAGATGCACGTGCCGCTATTCAGAAGGGTGTGAAGAAATTGGCTAAAGCAGTCAAGATCACACTCGGGCCGTGCGGCAGAAATGTAGTTTTGGAGAAATCTTACGGTTCACCACTCGTAACCAAAGACGGCGTTACAGTGGCAAAAGAGATCGAGCTGGAAGATGCCTACGAGAATATTGGCGCACAGATGGTCAAAGAAGTGGCGTCCAAGACTTCGGACGTCGCCGGCGATGGGACAACAACCGCCACGATTATGGCCGAGAGTATCTTTGACGAGGGCCTAAAGAACATTACAGCCGGGGCCAATCCGATGCAGGTAAAGCGCGGCATCGAAAAGGCTGTCGAGCAAATCGTCAAAGAACTGCATAAGATGGCTACGCCGATTGAGTCGACCAAGCAAATCGAACAGGTGGCAACCTGCTCGGCGAACCAGGATGTTGAGATCGGCAAAAAGCTGGCCGAAGCGATGGAGAAGGTTGGCAAGGATGGCGTCATTACCGTCGAAGAAGGCCAGTCCCTCGAAACGACTGTCGATTTGCTCGAAGGTATGCAGTTCGACAAGGGGTATCTGAGCCCGCACTTTATTAATAATCTTGAGAATATGTCGGTTGTGCTGGAAAAGCCGTACATTCTCGTGCACGAAAAGAAAATCAGCTCGATCAAATCACTCGTTCCTCTGCTCGAAAAGGTCGCCAAACAGGGCAAGCCCCTTTTGCTGATCGCCGAAGACGTCGAGGGCGAGGCGCTGGCCACGCTGGTTGTCAACAAACTGCGGGGTATCCTGCAGGTGGCGGCTGTCAAAGCGCCCGGTTTTGGCGACAGGCGAAAAGCTCTGCTCAGTGATATCGCGACCCTGACCGGTGGCGATGCGATCTTCGAGGATCTTGGTCTTCAATTGGAGAACATCGAACTGCGTCAGCTTGGAAGAGCGAAACGCATTACTATCGACAAAGACAGTACGACAATTATCGAAGGCGGCGGCAGCACTGAGGCAATAACAGGCCGAATCGAACAGATCAAGAACGAGATCGACAACTGCACCAGTGACTACGATATCGAGAAGCTGCAGGAAAGATTGGCGAAATTAGCCGGCGGCGTGGCCCAGATTAATGTCGGTGCCGCAACCGAGGCTGAGATGAAGGAAAAGAAGGCTCGCGTAGAGGATGCTCTTCATGCCTGCCGGGCGGCCGTGGAAGAAGGTATTCTGCCGGGCGGCGGCGTGGCGATGCTCAGAGCTTTACCGGCGCTTGACAAAATCAAGACCGTCGGGGATGAAAAAATCGGCGTCGATATCGTCCGCAGGGCGGTCGTGGCACCGATTAAGCAAATCGCGGAGAACGCAGGGCTTGACGGTTCAATCGTTGCTCAGAAGGTAATGGAAAGCAAGGACAAGAACTTCGGCTACGATGCACTCGCCAAACAATATGGCGATATGATCAAGTTTGGTGTGATTGTGCCGACGAAGGTCGAGAGAGCCGCGCTGCAAAACGGCGCCTCAATTGCTTCGTTACTGCTGACTACCGATGCGGTTGTCAGTGAGATTCCTGAAAAGAAGGAAGCGCCTGCTGGCGGATCTCCAGGCGGTGGGATGTATTAGTAGAAGACCGAATGAAAAGCGGGTTCCATACAGGAGCCCGCTTTTTCTTTAATTGACGGGCGCTCTAATTATGAGTTTTCGTTTTTATTCGAATGCGATTTCCCAGGCGTCGAGAAACTTCGCGGCCGGCCTTTTCATCACAGGGCTGCTGCTGATAGGATTTGGATTCCTTGTCTATATCTTGCGGGACTTGTTCGCGATATTCGCCTCGATAGTATTCTTCGTTGCCGGAATCGGTTGCGGAATTACCGCCGTGAAGATCTTTTGGGTACAGAGAAAATTAGACAAAATCAACTCCGGCAATTCATCGGATTACAGAGAAAACGTCCAGATTCACATCGAGCAACACCAAGACGAATAATCGTCGCTCGTGACTCGACCGACGAGCGACGGAGAAGCGGTGTCTTACTGCTGCTCTAAGATCCCTGTTTGAGGCAGTTTTGCTCGCCACTCCTCAGCTTTTTCCGGCTTGCCCAAGGCTTCGTAGAGTTCGATCAGGTTGTTCCATGACTCTAATGTGTGTGGATGCTTATCACCGAGTTTGAGACGGCGGCCTTCGATGGCATCGAGAAGTAGTGGTTCTGCTTTATCGTAATCACCTTGCTCTTTGTAAAGCACCGCCAGGTCGTTCTTGGAATCAAGTGTGTCCGGATGATCTTCACCTAACTTGAGCTTTCTGGCTTCTAATGCTTCGTTGAATAAACTCTCAGCCTCTTCGTATTGCTTTTGCTTTGTGCGCAGCACAGCCAGCCCGTTCATATAGGCGAGAGTCGTTGGATGATCCTTGCCCGGAAGCTCCCTGTTACCGTATTCGATCCCGTTTGTGAATAACTTCGCCGCGTCTTTGTACCGCTCTTGTGCCATATATAAATAGCCCAGGCGGGGCGTTGAGCGATCCCTGAGTGCAGCATCACCTTGATCGGCGAAGAACTGGTTGAACAGTTGCTCTGCTTCATCGTATTGGCCCTGATACAGATATATCTCGGCCAACTGGGGCAGGTATGGTTTTCCTTTAGGAGACCACCATTCCCACCATGGCGTATCAGTCTCCAATGTCCCCACGAATAGCCGCTCGGCCTCTTTGTAACGGCCCTGCCCTTTGTAAACACAGCCGAGATTACACTTGTATCCGGGAAGGTTGCGCATGCGCACTTCCTCGGAATGTGGCCCTTCAATCAACTCGTCGAACAACTGTTCTGCCCTGCTATATTGGCCTGCACCAAGATACGCAAGTGCCAGGTAGTTCTTAGTATAATTAGTGGGGCTCTTGCGTTCACCAAATTGTTCTCTGCGAAGTTGGTATGAACGCTCCAGGAAAGGTACGGCCGCCCTGATATCACCAAGCGCACCGTATGCCATACCCAGTTGCCAGCGGACCTGTGCCTCGACGATTGGCTGGTCTTCGAACTTGCCCACGAGGTTCTTTGACGCGACGTTGAGAAGGTCGGCCACTGTGGCGTCCTGGCCCTTGATTGTGCGGACCGCGCGCAGGACGTCCATCGCTAAAAAGTTGGTGACGGCCTCTGATTCAGCGCGGGCGCGGGCCTGGCCCAGCGCGAAGGTCACAGAAACGATTGTCCCGATGACAGATACTACCAGAACGGCGGCGATGCCGCTTACGAGTGCCTT
>Ga0210003_1000217_pt1 | contig 51231 bp, 38 predicted proteins | sample LantaG_FD_182804 | JGI IMG/M metagenome (GOLD analysis project Ga0210003, IMG submission 182804) | Deep subsurface microbial communities from Baltic Sea to uncover new lineages of life (NeLLi) - Landsort_02402 metaG (SPAdes) (version 2) | ecosystem: Environmental > Aquatic > Marine > Oceanic >... | reverse complement strand
GGAGTTTGATAGGTTGCCCCATTCGGGAATCTTCGACTCACAGCTTGTTTCCAGCTCCTCGAAGCATTTCGTCGGTTTCCACGCCCTTCATCGGCTCTGAATGCCTAGGTATCCCCCGTGTGCCTTAAGTTATTTGACCTTCCACAAAACACTCTACCTTGTGATAAACGTAAAGTCAAGTGGTTGTTGTTTTTTCACACGTAAGAAGTTTCTTACCGCGTGTGGAGATAAGCGGGTTCGAACCGCTGACATCTGCCGTGCAAGGACAGCGCTCTACCAACTGAGCTATATCCCCCTGTTTTTATTAAAAGTGGATTGTTAACGCACACGTCGTCAGTGTGGGCCGTAGTGGACTTGAACCACCGACCTCGCCCTTATCAGGGGCGCGCTCTAACCAGCTGAGCTAACGGCCCAAAATCCTCTTTGAGTCTTTTGCTCTACGAGTAATATACCGGATGTAGATACCCCTCGTCAACTTTCCATCAAAGGAGACTCCTCTCTTATTCCTGGTCTTCATCCTGGTCGCTTTTTGTCCGGCAAAAAGATAAAAAACCCTTCAATAGGCTCACAAGATCCAAACCCCCCGGGATGAAAGCCCTTCCTTAAGTAACTACTCCCTGGGAGCAACCCATGCTGATCAGGGAGTTCATGAGTTCATCCTTGATGCATTCGTGACCGAAAAACACTCATTCATAACTAAAGAACCTTCAGGTCGAATAGTTTCATGACAGGTTTTGCCTATCAACCAAGGATCGTGTCGAATTTGAGGAGTATACGACACGATCCCTCCAGTAGTCTTTTTCCACAGTGTGGAATGGCAGATACTCTGAGGGAGGAGCTCGTCGATTAGTTTTCTTCAAAACCAAAGACACGTTTAAAGACGTCACGAACCTGATCCCCAGAGTCAATACTTGCAAGTGGATCCTTACGTAAACGGTGACGTAAACATAAAGGAATAATACGGAAAATATCTTGTGCTGTTACTTCAGTACGTTGTTCAAAGGCAGTGAGGGCCATACTTGCTCGATTTGTAACAATATCTCCACGTAATCCGTCGACATCTAATTCCGAACAAATTTCAGAAATTTTTACTCGTAGATCATAATCAATAGTTACCTGCTTTAAACGTTCACGAGCATCCGCAATTTGTTGTGTTAATTCTTGTTGTGAGTTCGCGTAGGTTGTCCGAAAGGTTGCCGGCGCCTCATCGAATTGCGCACGTTGTTCTACGATTTGCACACGTAAATTGGGTTCTTTCACTGTACCGATTTGTGCGTGCATACCAAAACGGTCAAGGAGTTGTGGTCGTAACTCACCTTCTTCAGGATTTCCTGACCCGACGAGGATAAAACGTGCCGGGTGACTAATGGAAATTCCTTCACGTTCAACTGTATTCCAGCCAGACGCAGCAGAGTCTAATAAAACGTCAACTAGATGGTCATCAAGTAAGTTTACCTCGTCAACATATAAAATCCCACGATTTGCTTTGGCTAAAAGACCGGGTTCAAAAGCTTTGACACCTTCTGTTAATGCTTTTTCAATATCGATCGTTCCACAAACACGGTCCTCCGTCGCACCTAAGGGGAGATCAACCATGGTGATTTTACGTGATGTTACTTCAAGTTGTTCTTTTGCTTGCACTTTTTCGCGGACTTCTTGGCTCATTAACTCAGGATCTGTAGGATCTGAATTAAACGGATCATTTGCCACCACTTGAATTTCTGGGAGTAGGTCAACAAGTGCTCGAACTGTTGTGGATTTCCCCGTTCCACGGTCGCCCATAATCATGACACCGCCAATTTTTGGATCAATAACATTTAAAATAAGAGCTAATTTCATTTCTTCTTGTCCAACAATCGCTGTAAAAGGAAAGACTGGACGTGATTGTTCTTCAGCAGGAGGGACTTCAATCATAATAAAGGAGGTACTAAAAGAGGAGAAACACTGTTGCCAATGCAACATTGCGTGTTATTTTTAAAAATATCGTTTTCTATTTATCAGTGTAAAAGAAAGTTCGAAGAAGTTCAACTATGAATATTCAGTTTGCGGGTCACTCGAGGCAAGCTCTTTTCTGTTTTTATGAAGACAACCTCGTGAAGGGAGTGAGTTCTTATACTTTTTCGTTTTTAGGGCTTGAATTCCTCAAAAAACAAGGTACTATAAGACTATCGAGAAGAAAATTTTTCAATTAAAAAGTTACAATCGTTTTATGATTAAAGGTTGGACACGTCTAATGACGTTAAAGGGCGCATCACTCGTTGCAGCTCTGGTAACACTTATGGTAGGTGGTCTCTTTGTTAATACCGCAGAAGCATATCCTGTTTTTGCACAACAAAACTACGCGTCACCGCGTGAGGCCAACGGGCGTCTTGTCTGTGCAAACTGTCACTTAGCCCAAAAACCTGTAGAGATTGAAGTACCTCAAGCGGTATTACCTGATACAGTCTTTGAGGCAGTTATCAAAATTCCATACGATCAACAAGTCACTCAAGTATTAGGAAATGGTAAAAAAGGCGGTTTAAACGTGGGTGCCGTTGTTATTTTACCCGAAGGATTTTCTTTAGCTCCTCCAGAACGTATTTCTGAAGAGATGAAAACAAAAGTAGGGAAACTTTACTTTTCTCCTTATTCTCCGGAACAAAAAAATATTCTTGTTGTTGGACCAGTTCCAGGTAAAAAATACAGTACAATGGTACTTCCTATTCTTTCTCCGGACCCGACAAAAGATAAAACGGTGTCATACTTAAAATATCCGATCTACCTTGGTGGAAACCGTGGTCGTGGGCAACTCTATCCCGATGGTTCAAAAAGTAATAATAATGTGTATACAACACCAACTGCTGGTACCGTTGCACAAATTACTCCACTGCAAGAAAAAGGTGGATTTGAAATTACAATTGATTCTGTAAAAGGTGATAAAGTTGTTGAGACAATTCCTGCTGGTCCAGAAGTTATTGTAAAAGTAGGACAAACAGTTATTGCGGATCAACCGTTAACAATTAATCCAAACGTGGGTGGTTTTGGTCAAGAAGAAACAGAAATCGTTCTTCAAAACCCAGCTCGTATCCAAGGACTTTTATTATTCTTTAGTTTTGTCATCTTAACACAAGTTTTCTTAGTGCTTAAGAAAAAACAATACGAAAAAGTTCAATTATCAGAGATGAACTTCTAAGACAGCAAGTGCTCCTCGGGATAGCTTGACTCTGTGATGCAAGCTATCCCGAGCTTGCACACGGGAGTCGAGTTAAGTTGCATAGGAGGAATACTGTATGGTATAGTTAAAAATGGAAAGGTGGCAGAGTGGTTTAATGCACCGGTTTTGAAAACCGGCGTAGTCGTTGGGCTACCGAGGGTTCGACTCCCTCTCTTTCCGCTTTACTTGGGGAGGATCAGTGTAAGACTACTTGTGTATTAATAAATAAGGGAGACTCATAAAATATGGGTAAAATCTATAATTGGTTTGATGAACGTCTGGAACTGCAAGCAATTGCTGATGATGTATCGAGTAAGTATGTTCCACCGCATGTAAATATCTTTTACTGTATTGGTGGTATTACATTTACATGTTTCTTAGTTCAAGTTGCGACCGGTTTTGCAATGACTTTTTACTATCGACCGACAGTTGCGGAAGCTTTTGCTTCTGTACAGTACATTATGACTGATGTGAACTTTGGGTGGTTAATCCGTTCAATTCACCGTTGGTCTGCAAGTATGATGGTACTCATGATGGTATTACACGTTTTCCGTGTTTATTTAACTGGTGGTTTCAAAAAACCTCGTGAGTTAACGTGGGTTACGGGTGTCATCATGGCAGTATGTACAGTATCTTTTGGTGTAACTGGGTATTCATTACCATGGGACCAAGTAGGCTACTGGGCAGTAAAAATTGTAACGGGTGTACCTGATGCGATTCCTGTAGTAGGAGGCCCACTTGTTGAATTACTTCGTGGAGGTGTTGGTGTTGGACAATCTACATTAACACGTTTCTATAGTTTACATACATTTGTTCTTCCACTGGCAACAGCAGTTTTTATGCTTATGCACTTTTTAATGATCCGTAAACAAGGTATTTCTGGACCGCTTTAAAGCAAAGGATATGTACGGTCTACCCAACATCATTAATGTGTGATAGCTTTTTATATCTGCAATGAAGTCCTTCCACATTTTGTAATGACTCGATATAAAAAAATTGTAACGATGACAACCGATATATTCGGTCTGACATAAGAAAAAAGAACTATTTATAAGGAGCTTGTATGGCTGTAACTAAAAAACCTGATCTATCAGATCCTGTATTACGTGCGAAGTTAGCAAAAGGTATGGGTCACAATTACTATGGTGAACCCGCTTGGCCTAACGATTTACTTTATATCTTCCCGGTTGTAATTCTTGGAACATTTGCTGGCTTAATTGGTCTATCCGTTTTAGACCCAGCGGCCATTGGTGAACCTGCAAACCCATTTGCAACACCACTTGAAATTCTACCAGAATGGTATTTCTTCCCGGTATTCCAATTATTACGAACAGTACCAAACAAACTTCTTGGAGTGGCGTTCATGGCAGCAGTTCCAGCAGGATTATTAACAGTTCCCTTTATTGAGAGCATTAATAAATTTCAAAACCCATTCCGTCGTCCAGTGGCTTCAACAGTATTTATTGTTGGTACAGTCGTGGCAATCTATTTAGGAATTGGTGCAACACTACCAATTGATATTTCATTAACTCTTGGTTTATTCTAAGTATTACCTATGAAGTGGCGGGGAGTAACCCTAATGATCGTAGAGGCGTAAATAGATATATATATTTGAAATTTTTTTAAAGCGATGTTCATAGCTCTATGACTTTTCAAGTACAACAAGTCGAAAGTCTCAACGTCTTTTGGTTTTCAGTACCTTCTTTTCACACCAGCGGTCGACCGCATTCAACAGCTCTCCGTGACGATGACTCAGGTTTGTCAGAGAGTGATACAGAAAAAGAAGGTATGCAGGCTCTACGAGAACACGTGATTATACATCCGTGTATCGTAGAGCAGTATTTCACAATGCCTCTCTTACGCTCGGAATGTTTCTTGTGATGTTCTTTGTGTGTCAGCTTGATGAGAAGAATCCACGAGCTCTTAAGGAGGCTCAGAAGAATAAGGCCTACTAAGCCCTCTCTCCTGGTTGTCTTTACTAAAGACACGCAGGAAACCAAAATTAAATTTCTCATAATACATTCCATCTAACCATCCAAGATCCTCTACTCGACCGTTATTGGACTATCAAAACTACGAATACCCTCTCACGTAGACCCCCTCAAACTTTGATCCGAGGGACGTTCTCTCTTTTTTTGTAGGGAATTACCGAAAGAAAATGCCTGCTACTAGATTTGAACTAGTGACATTCCGCGTATGAGACGGACGCTCTAACCAGCTGAGCTAAGCAGGCAAACGGTCTCTACTCTCCACCAGATCCTCTCTCAACCAGAGGAATAAGAATACCCCTTCTTTGAGAGAGGAAGCTCTTTATCCGTCAATAAAAGCGGACGGATAAAGAGCTTCCTCTCTTGTGTTTGGACGATTAGAAATCATTCAAAGGCACTGAAGAACCCTACGGTTGAACCTCAGGATTACGACAGTACATCAAGAAAATTATAGAGTATCGATAGTTTCGAATTCAAATTTAATTTCTTTCCAAACTTCACAAGCAGCAGCAAGTTCAGGAGACCATTTGCAAGCCGCACGAATAACGTCACCACCCTCACGAGCTAAGTCACGACCTTCGTTACGAGCTTGAGTACAAGCTTCAAGAGCTACACGGTTTGCAGCAGCACCTGGAGCGTTACCCCATGGGTGACCAAGAGTACCACCACCGAACTGTAAACAAGCGTCATCACCGAAGATTTCAACAAGAGCTGGCATGTGCCATACGTGGATACCACCAGAAGCAACTGGCATTACACCTGGAAGAGCAGCCCAATCTTGTGTGAAATAAATACCACGAGAACGGTCTTTTTCAACGATGTTGTCACGCATTAAATCTACGAAACCAAGAGTAACTTCACGTTCACCTTCAAGTTTACCTACAACAGTACCTGAGTGAAGGTGGTCACCACCTGACATACGAAGAGCTTTTGCTAAAACACGGAAGTGAATACCGTGGTTACGTTGACGGTCAATAACCGCGTGCATCGCACGGTGAATGTGAAGTAAAAGACCGTTATCACGACAGTAGTGTGATAATGATGTGTTTGAAGTAAAACCACCTGTTAGGTAGTCATGCATAACAATCGGTACACCTAAATCACGAGCACAATCTGCACGTTTGATCATTTCTTCCGACGTTCCTGATGTAACGTTTAAGTAGTGACCTTTGATCTCACCAGTTTCAGCTTGTGATTTGTAGATTGCTTCAGCTACGAATAAGAAACGGTCTCTCCAACGCATGAATGGTTGTGAAGTAACGTTTTCATCATCTTTCGTGAAGTCAAGACCACCACGTAAACATTCGTATACTGCACGACCGTAGTTTTTAGCTGATAAACCTAATTTTGGTTTAATTGTACAACCTAATAAACCACGACCATATTTGTTTAGTTTGTCACGTTCAACTTGAATACCGTGCGGAGCACCTTGGAAAGTTTTCGCGTAAGCTTGTGGAATACGTAAATCCTCTAAACGTAAAGCACGTAAAGCTTTGAAACCGAATACGTTACCAACGATTGAAGTGAAAAGTGAAGTCACTGATCCTTCTTCAAATAGATCAAGAGGGTATGCAACATAAGCGATGAATTGGTTTTCTTCACCTTTTACTGGTTCGATGTCATAACAACGACCTTTATAACGGTCTAATGTTGTTAAACCATCAGTCCATACAGTTGTCCAAGTACCAGTTGATGATTCCGCTGCTACTGCTGCACCACACTCTTCTGCTGGTACACCTGGTTGTGGTGTCATACGGAATGCTGCAAGAATATCAGTTTCTTTTACTTGGTAGTCTGGAGTGTAGTACGTAAGACGGTAGTCTTTTACACCTGCTTTAAACCCAGCACCTGCTTTAGTTTCTGTTTGTGGAGCCATTTGTCACATAGTTATTTATATTTCTGACGATCATACAATCTGCCCGGGTAACCCATCGCAAGGATGAGCACAATACGAAGAGCGTTCGTTCCTTCTAGTATACTCGGCTTTTAAAATAACCTCGTAAGGTAAAAGACACGAGATACTATAACCTCATAGTTCATATACGATAGTTTCCCTCCAAAGACTTGAAGAGCTCTCGATACGTGCCTTCAAGGATGATTACACCTTACGTGAGTAATATTCTACAATTAATAACTCGTTCAAGGTTAAACCCACATGTAAACGCTCAATAACACGGTTTACTGTCGCGGATACATTTGCTTTATCCAAGGTTAAAAAGGGAGGCACTGGACGATTACTTGCAGCCTCAACATTGTTTGTCACAAGGATACGGGTCCCTTTTTTATCCATCAGTTGGATCGTATCCGTTGGTTTACATTGATAGCTTGGGATCGTCAATTTTTTACCATTGATTCGTAAATGACTGTGTCGAATTAATTGACGAGCCGCACGCATTGTTGGGGCAAACCCCAGACGAAATACGATATTGTCAAAGCGCATTTCTAATAATTGTAAGAGGATTTCACCCGTTGAGCCTTTTAACCTTCGAGCAAAGCGCACATAACGGATTAATTGTGATTCTGTAATTCCGTAATGAAAACGGATTTTTTGTTTTTCTTGTAAACGAATACCATATTGTGACACCTTACGAGGTGCCATGCCATGTTGACCCGGACGTGCTTGGTTTTTCGACGTCTTTGAAGTTAACCCTGGTAATTCACCTAAACGGCGAACAATACGTAATCGTGGACCACGATAACGAGACATAATGTTGAAGGAAGAATGGATTTCTCTATGTACACAGGAGGTACACGACTCGTTTGTAGAGAGATGTCTCTCTACAAACGAGCTTATGCTATGTATAGCATAGTTTGCCCATGAAAAACAAGAACATAGGCATACAAGAGGCATTCGAAAGGATATCACAAGGATATCACAAGGATAGCCTACTATCGGACTTGAACCGATAACGTTTGGTTTACAAAACCAATACTCTACCATTGAGCTAAGTAGGCGGGTAATCAAATAATAGCGCACTTGCGGACGGGATGCAAGTACCGAAACTCTAAGAAACCAATGAGGCTACATCACCGAACCTATAAGTGTCTGTTTTTTTATCGAGTGGATCGAGAGAAGCGAAGTATACAGTCTGCAGGAGAGGAGGCATACCTACTCTTTAAGGAAAACGTGCAGTGAAGATCTTGAGAGCTAGCCATTGTCCATGTTGAAATTGATATTGTATGGACAATGGCTAGCTCTCAAGATAGGGGAACGCAAGGCACCCTAAAAATGTTTTTTAAGCAATTTCTTCTTTTTCAATGTATAAAAACAATGATGCCATTGCAATCGCAGGGAACACTAAGCCCACAAGTGGGACTAAAATTGATGGAAGATAAGCTGCTGCCATAGGAAACCCCCTAAAAAATTGATATATAGGCTGTACTATACCTTAGAGTATACCATGAATGGAAGATCGATATCTTCCCGATTATATTTCCCCTTCTCACCAAGGATCAAAATAGGCCCAGCCGGGTTCGAACCGACGACAACCTGTTTGTAAGACAGGAGCTCTACCAACTGAGCTATAGGCCTTGTTATAGGTGCTAATCTTTGGCGGGAGTAGGATTCGAACCTACGACCTCAAGATTATGAGCCTTGCGAGCTACCAGGCTGCTCTATCCCGCAATGAAACTACTCTATTAACATGTAATCACCAGCATGCTCATGGAAACACCCCTTCTAAAGAAAAAAATTAGAAAACGCTTGATACAAAGACGTACAAACGATGATCTTGTACCCCCAGGGGAATTCGAATCCCCGTTTCTTCCGTGAAAGGGAAATGTCCTGGGCCTCTAGACGATGGGGGCTTATTTTTTTAGATAGTTTATACGAAAAGGAAGCACATGTCAACGGGGCTCGATACAGAGCATGTGGAGGTGAGGCTCTCGGGCTCACCTCACTTGAGAAAAAAGTCGAGGGCTCGCATAAGCAAAGGGATGCTCAGGTTTTCCGCTATACGTGAGCTCTAGAGGAGTAGAAACATCTTTTCTATGACTTGATATAGGATTCTTACAGGCTCTTTTTTTATTCTCATTACGTTTTCGCTTAATCAAGGGTGGAAGAAATGCACTTTTTATCTCTTTTTAATCTATTTATCTTCTTATGGTTATTCATATAGAAGAATAGAAGCCTGAAGGATGTCCTCGAAATAACTACAGACTACTCGCGAATACGGTGCTTTAGTTGATGATCCTGATATCTCATTGGATTCAAATAAATATTGACGAGAGCATTCTATTTGCCCAGGAATTCTTTTCTCTCTGAGAATTACCTTCTCTATCACTTTAGACAATTTTGAGAATAACCGATCCATAACTAGAAAAATCATTTTCTATACTTCGAGGCTCTTAACTACTCTATAAAACGAGTATAAAACTCTATTAATACACTAATATTAGGGAGTATAGGCCTATATGCTCTTAAACACTACGTCTTTACTCGCCATGTACCTTCTACAGTACCTTAGAATATACCCTCAATACGGTAGGGATACCCTACCTATTGAGACAGTGTTTTTTCCGCATAAACATTAACTATTTTGCAGGTCACTTTTTTACTTTTGCACTGTTGTGCACAACATGTTCCATGTTAAATCTAACTTTGTATTTTCTCATATTTTTTGACTTAAAAGGGCCTCGCACTCTTCCTCTTTTATCGTCATAAGATTCCCTAAGATGTTATCTTTCACATTATATACGAGACCTGTTTAAAACCCTATATTTGGCTTTGGTTAGGCGGGGTATCTAGAGAACGTCATGTTTCTATAGAGATGACCGTCTCCAGTGCAGAGCGTTTACAAAGAAATGGGTGCTCTTCCCGTCATCGGGCCACATGGATTTGCATGTCTCGAAGAAAAGCTCTACTCTATAAAATGATAAATGTGCTATTGGAGTATACCCTCATGTTTACAAACGCAATGTTTGATCTTGCCGAGGTTTCGGTTGGTCAGCACTATTACTGGCACTTCGGGTCCTACGAAGTACATGGCCAGGTGCTGATGACGACGTGGGTCGTGTTAGGGATTATTGCGACGATTTCTTTTTTAGGAAATTCAAACTTAAAGCCCCAAGCGCCAGAAGGATTACAAAACGTAACAGAATATATCACAGAATTTATTCGTGACTTAGCAAAAACACAAATTGGTGAGGAAGATTATTTATCGTGGGTTCCTTTTTTAGGTACGATTTTCTTATTTATTTTTGTATCAAATTGGTCTGGAGCTCTTTTTCCGTGGCGTTTGATTGAGATTCCGAATGGTGAACTTGCAGCACCGACGAATGATATTAATACAACGGTAGCCTTAGCTCTTTTAACGTCGATTGCATATTTCTATGCTGGTCTTCGTAAGAAGGGTTTAGGGTACTTTAAACGCTATATTCAACCTGCAGCCTTCTTACTTCCAATTAACATCTTAGAGGATTTTACAAAACCTCTTTCATTAAGTTTCCGTTTATTTGGTAACATCCTCGCGGATGAATTAGTAGTAGGTGTATTAATTGCTTTAGTACCCCTTGTCGTACCCATTCCTCTGATGCTTTTAGGTCTCTTTACGAGTGCGATTCAAGCCTTGGTATTCTCGACATTAGCGGGTGCCTATATTGGTGAGTCTCTGGAAGATCACCATTAATTGACAACTTTCTTTACGGAAAGTCAAGAAAGCTCTGAACACCTGTAGTGTGCGTCTACCCTTTGAGGACGTCCCATGAGGTGGAGAGTCGAACCATGAAAAAGGTTTCAATAAAAAAATACATTGTAATGTATAAAGAATTTTCTACTAAAGGAGATCACCTTGAGAACTTTCTGCACTGGGAGTTCTCAAGGGTCTTTCTTTTTGTTAGTATAAAGTTGAATCATTCTATTTGGAGATAAGATCATGAACCCAATTATTGCTGCTGCTTCTGTTATTGCTGCTGGTTTAGCTGTTGGTTTAGCTGCTATTGGTCCGGGTATGGGTCAAGGAACAGCTGCTGGTTACGCGGTTGAAGGTATCGCTCGTCAACCAGAAGCTGAAGGAAAAATCCGTGGTGCACTTTTATTAAGTTTCGCTTTCATGGAATCTCTAACAATTTATGGACTTGTTGTAGCACTTGCTTTATTATTTGCGAACCCTTTTGTTTCGTAAGAAGGCACATCTACATAAGTAATTGTATTGGTCCTATCCATACAATGACAAAGACATACTTCGGGAGGTTTGTATGAATCATCTTATCCTTTTGATGCACTTGCCTCTTGGTGAGGGTTTTGGTTTCAATGGGAACATTTTAGAAACAAACATTATTAACCTAGCTGTTGTAATTGGTGTTGTCGTAACCTTTGTAGGCGACGCGCTTCGTTCGCTGCTCGACAATCGTAAACAATTAATCGTGAATTCGCTCCAACAAGCTGAGCAACGAGCAAAAGAAGCTCAAGCCCGTTTAGAAGAAGCACGTACACAGTTAGCACTGACGCAGAAGAAAGCTATCAGTATTCGTGAACAAGGAAAAACGAATGCTGAACAAGAGACACGTAACTATCAAAATCAAACACAAGAAGATACAGCACGTTTTTATGAGTTAAAGGATGAAACACTTCGTCTTCAACAACAAAAAGCGGTTGCGCAAGTATCGCAAAAAGTTATTGGTTTCGCCCTAGCAAAGGTGCGTGAGAAATTAACACAACGTCTTGATGCAACTTTTCATGAATCAGTAAATAATTTTAATGTTGTTCTATTCACGAATTACACTCCTCGTTAAATTGAGTGAGTAAAAAGAAAAAAATCCGTACGATATTGATGTATCTCCTCTTTCGGGAGGTCCTACGTCTTGCAAATACAGTACCATGTGAGGAGTCTATGAATGGTTAAAATTAGACCGGACGAAATTAGCAGTATTATTCGACAACAAATTGAACAATACCAACAAGAAGTCCAAGTCGTAAATGTGGGAACTGTCTTCCAAGTAGGGGATGGTATTGCTCGTATTTATGGTCTTGAGAAAGTTATGGCTGGTGAGCTTCTTGAGTTTGAAGATGGAACTATTGGGATCGCATTAAACCTAGAAACGAAAAATGTTGGTGCGGTACTCATGGGGAAAGGCTTAGCAATCCAAGAAGGATCATCGGTTCGTGCAACGGGTAAAATTGCCCAAATTCCAGTAGGTGACGGCTATCTAGGTCGTGTTGTAAACTCACTAGCTGTACCAATTGACGGAAAAGGTGCCATTGCCACAAGTGAAACTCGTTTAATCGAATCACCTGCCCCTGGTATTATTTCTCGTCGTTCAGTCTATGAACCATTACAAACTGGTTTATTAGCCATTGACGCAATGATTCCTATTGGCCGTGGTCAACGTGAATTAATCATTGGTGATCGTCAAACAGGAAAAACTGCAGTTGCGATCGATACGATTTTAAACCAAAAAGGAAAAAACGTAGTTTGTGTCTATGTTGCCATTGGTCAGAAAGCCTCATCTATTGCTCAAGTAGTGAATACGCTTCAAGAACGTGGTGCTATGGATTACACTATTATTGTTGCCGCAACAGCTGATTCTCCAGCAACGTTACAATATCTTTCTCCATATACGGGTGCCGCTTTAGCTGAATACTTTATGTATACAGGTCGTCATACATTAACAATCTATGATGATTTATCGAAGCAAGCACAAGCATACCGTGAAATGTCATTACTTCTTCGTCGTCCGCCAGGTCGTGAAGCATACCCAGGTGATGTATTCTACTTACACTCACGTTTATTAGAGCGTGCAGCAAAATTAAGTGATGCATTAGGTGGTGGTAGTATGACAGCCTTACCAATTGTTGAAACACAAGAAGGTGACGTTTCGGCATATATCCCAACAAACGTTATTTCAATTACTGACGGACAGATTTTCTTATCGGCAGATATTTTTAACTCTGGTATTCGTCCGGCAATTAACGTTGGTATTTCAGTATCTCGTGTAGGTTCTGCGGCACAAGTTAAAGCAATGAAACAAGTTGCTGGTAAATTAAAGTTAGAGTTAGCTCAATTCGCTGAACTTGAAGCATTCTCGCAATTCGCTTCTGATTTAGACCAGACAACACAAAATCAACTTGCTCGTGGGGCTCGTTTACGTGAGTTATTAAAACAAGCACAAGCATCTCCACTCTCAGTCGCTGATCAAGTTGCAAGTATTTATGCTGGAACAAACGGCTATTTAGATACAATCCCAGTAGGGAGTGTTAAGGAATACCTTGAAGGTTTCCGTAAATACTTAGCAACAAGTAAAGCAAAATACGGTGAGATTATTGCATCAACATCTGCATTGAGTGCGGATGCAGAAACACTTTTAAAAGAAGCTATTAAAGAATTCACTGAAGAATTCTTAGCTAAAAAATAAGGTGTTGTTTTAGGTAATTCCTCGTTGAACCACCATGCTGTCTTGTTCAAATGAACAAGACGGAGGGTGGGTTTCTACTCAAATAATAATTTATTTTTGCCCTTGGCCGGACTTGAACCGGCACGCCCAAGAAAGAGCACAGCGACCTCAACGCGGCACGTCTACCAATTTCGTCACAAGGGCAGTCCTACCTTCTAGTGTACCGGGTAAGACGACTCAGGTCAAAACTTTGCTTGAGAGAGGTGACCTCTAACGCATATATTTTTTGTTGTTTATCTTTTTATACTAAAGTATCTAAGTATATATTTAAACTAAGTGTATGATTTTTCGGAGACCTTTTATGGGCCTTTGTGCGATTATAAGAGTTGCTTGTCTTGTATATGTTTCTGTGCCGTCGTAGACACTTAGTTTCTGCACCAGTTCCAATGGTTGTACCGGTCATTTCGTTTTGGAAAACAAAAATAGTTATCAACGGATTTGCCCCATTAATATGCCTGCTGGCTATTTCAGCACTTCTACTACTTGCTGAATTCAAAAAACATTGAATAACAATAAGAATTTACAGAACGTACCGTAAGAAGTTGCTGCTATTGAGAAGAACCGAAGGACTTTTTCTTCGGTTCTTCTCAATAGCAGCAAACGAGCGCACATGAAGACTCTGTAGAAATATAAGGACGAGAGCGTATTCCCCTTATTGGCTCAGATTAGGCACTAGCCGCTTCTTTTGCTGCATACATGACATCAAGAGTAATTCGTGTAACACCCTGTTCTTTTGCGAATTTTTCAGTATTTCGTTTAATTTTACCTCGAACAAAGCCTGGGATTTTTTGTAATTCGGCGACTCCATCAGCTGCCCATTCAACACCATTTTCACTCGATAATTCCTTAGAAATGACTTCTTTTGTATCATGACCACCAAAAATTTCTAATAAATGATCTTCCATACCAAGTGTAAAGGAGTTATAGACTAAATCAGCGATTTGATTCGTTCCTTCATAGCCTAAGAATGGGCGAAAACTCAGTGGAAAATTTTGAATATGGACTGGAGCTGAAATAACACCACAGGGAATATCCAGACGTTTTCCAATATGACGTTCCATTTGCGTTCCGAAAATAGCTGCGGGTTCAACACGCGCAATAACATCTCCTACTTGTGTATGATCATCAGTAACTAAAATTTCGTCACAACAGCCGTAGACTTGTTCACGGAACCAATTGCTTTCATGTTTGCAATAGGTACCAGCACAAGAGACGCGAATACCCATCTCACGTGATAAGATTTTCGTCATTGCGGCGGCATGAGTAGCATCACCAAAAACAACTACTTTTTTCCCAGTTAAATTCTGACAGTCGATTGAGCGAGAAAACCACGCAGCTTGTGAAATAAAACGTGTCTGTGTGTCAATAAAGGCTTCAACGGCATCGACGGAGAGCATCGGTGTTTCTGTTTCAAAAGCACAGTCACGTAAATAACCAAAAAGTTCACGAATAAAGCCCGCCATATCTACCAAACCCATAGGGATCGTTTGGGTATATGGCATGCCCCATTCTTCTTTTAAATATTCCGCGGTCATGAGACCCACCTCACGATAGGGTAAAATATTGACCCAGGCGGAAGGTAATCGGTGTAATTCCGTAACCAGGCCACCTTCGGGAATAACCAGATTTACGTCAATACCGAGGGATGTGAGAAGTCTTTGAAGTTCACGTGTATCATGGTGATTATGGAAGCCTAAGGTAAACATTCCTAAAATATTGACTGAAGGTTTTTTTGTCTTTTGCGGTGACCAGGCTAGATCTTTTTTGGCCTTTTCAATATAAAAACGGACAACCTGTTCTAATGTACGATCAGCCGCTTGTAACTCATTAACACGATAGTGATTGACATCGGCGAGAAGAACATCAGCCTCTGATTCTAAGGATGCACGATTTACAAAATTTTGTAGATCCTCTTGAAGAATACTTGAGGTACATGTAGGGGTTAACAGAATAAGATCTGGGCGGTCTTCTTTATCTTTTCGTGTAATATTTTCCACAACTTTTTCTTGCGATCCGCGTGCTAAGACGTGGCGATCCACAATACTGGCAGTAACCGGTGTAAAGTCACGTTCTCGTTCTAACATGGAACGCATAACGTTAAAATAGTCGTCACCTAATGGTGCATGCATAATGGCATGCACGTTTTTAAAAGAACTGGCAACACGCAATGTCCCGATATGTGCGGGACCAGCGTACATCCAATAACATAGTTTCATACAACACCTCAAATGACGTTGAAAATTCAATAAAAAATATACTAGAAAAAACGTGTTGAGACGGATAGACACCTCCCAATATTGGGTGTCTCAACACGAAAACAGCGTCGTAGCTTATGACGCTTTCTGCTCTCGGCGAACGACGGGACTTGAACCCGCGAATAATGGAGTCACAGTCCATTGCCTTACCACTTGGCTACGCCCGCCTTGACGAGGGCTTAAAGCACTCGTTGATTTTTCGCAAGTATACAAGTAGTTTTTAACGTCTGTCAAGTTTTTAAAAGAAAATGGCATCATGACATCAAAAGGACTGCTTGTATACTGTAGGGCAAAGACCATAGAAATTAAAGGGAAGACCCTAATCCTACGTAAGATCCGTAAAAGAAAATAGCAAGTAAACCAATAGCTGCAAGACCAACTACCGTTCCAACAAGCCACAATGGAATTCGTCCAGTAGTTCCAGTGTTCGACATTTGTTTTCTCCTAAAAGAAATTCAGCACAACGAAACGTGTACTTAGTTAAAGATATAACTTGAAAATAAAACCGCGAGTACAAAGATTAAAAGTAAACCCCAATAAAGACTCGTACGGTTTAATTCAACTGATTGTTTGTTTGGGTTCGGCGTAGACATAAAAAGTTCAAGCGTAAAAAACGTTCTAACGTTGAATAAACTGCATTGCAGTAATTGATCCTAAAAAGAAAACTGTTGGAACAGCAAGTGCGTGGACTGCGAGCCAACGTACAGTAAAAATAGGATAAGTCGTCGGTTGTTTTGTAGTCATGATAAGAAAAATTGACGTGATGATTTCTAAAGAATCCTCGAGAAACTTCTATTCTTTCGAGCAGTTTCCACAAAAGCGGAAACGAGCGAAAAGAACGAAAAAACAAGATTAATCAACTTGTGAAAGTTGTTTTACTTGTTCTAAAGCATTAAAACGATCTGTAATTAATGGAGCTTCTTGACGATCTTCCGTGAAATACTCATTTGGTCTTGGACTTCCGAAGACATCGTATGCTAAACCTGTACTTACAAAAAGCCATCCTGCGATGAAAAGAGATGGAATTGTAATACTGTGAATAACCCAGTAACGAATACTGGTTAAAATATCTGAAAACGGACGTTCTCCTGTAGCACCAGACATGGGATACTCCTCATTGAAATTATACAAGTAGTCAAGCACAGCCTTCGAAGGCTAGATGTTTGATAGGTAATATCTTTTATTATAATAGCCCCAATCCCACGAATCAAGGTTTACCCGAAATAGTCGCATGTAGACGCAAGAAAACAACCAAGAGAGGAGCACTTGTCCCTAGGACAATTGTTGTTCCTAACCCCCTCCAAGGCGTTTTATTGGACGCCTTTGGAGGTGATTGATAACTCATTCGTTGGAGTCTTTTGTTACGTAAAGATTTTACGAGAGAAGATTTCTGCTTTGTCACGAAGGCTTTGAATTGCTTCGACAAGTAATTCTTGAGGTTGTTTGCCCAGAGCTTCTTTAATTTCTTTCGGGAGATATTGATCTTTTAATTTTTCGTGTCCTGGCCATACAAAACCACCACGATCCGCGAAAGGAGTTGGTCGGTACTCATTATGCCACCAGTCGATAGGTTGCATCCACGCGCGCATGTCAAAACCTGCTGGCCATTCAGGGAACTTCTCCCAAGGTCGAAGACCACTAGGGTCTGGTCGAAGGGCATAATAGCGTCCGTACTGTTCTTCTGAAGGAGAGACAAGAGGGTCAAACATATTGGCGAGATATCGATTTGCCTTCTTTTTGTAATCTAAGCGATTACGGCGGTTTGTCGGAAAAACACCACGAAGGTTTTTATCGCTCCAACGGTCAGCTTCCAGATTCACATTCAGAGAGTCTTCCGTCCCCGTGTAATAAGGATTTTTAATAGGCCAAGATTTAAATGTGAGTCTTCTGAGATGACCTTTTTTAGAGTCTCTTCGATGTAATCCTTTCATACCAGCCGTCTTTCTAGGAGCATATCGATTCGTTAACACAAATTGGCGTTTTTTTGTGTCCCACCCACAATAAAATGGACGAGTATTTGCCGCGCGGAAGAAAGGTAATCGTTTTGCTCGTAGAATGCCTCGGGCTTTTTGTGATCGCGTAGCTTTTCTTTGTAAGTCCTGGTTGAGGTCTTCACGACGTTTTTGCAGTTCTTCGTGAAGCATTGGATTATGACTTTTTGTTTCATCATACAATGGCTGGTCATATTTCAGGACACGTTGACGATTTTTTAAGGAGTTTGGTTGATTCGCTGGACGTAGATCAACAGACAATAAACGTCGTGCCACACGATAGCTTCCTTTAAACTGGTGATTATAGACCTTATGGGCCAAACTTTTCGTACCACCATAGGCAAGTAAAAATCGACGCTTGTTATTCATATTCTTATAACGGCGCATTGAATTGTAATAATCAGACAGCATTGTGCGTTTAAAGTACAATTCGGCTTCTTCGGCAGGCATTAAGGCATGATGCTTCGGTTGGCGATTTAAAAATGCGTCAATATCGGTACGCATCAGTGGTTTATAGTAAACGTTATTCCGAAAGCTACGGTTAAAGTGGCGGTGTTTTCTTCTTTGGAAGGGCACTTTGAGGTTATTACTCTTCAATTTACGCGATTGAACTTCTTCGGGGAGAAAGGTATTCATATATTCCCAAAGTCGTAGGAAATAGGAGTTTCGACTGTCATTCGGGTCTGCAAAGCGAGTATTCAAACCTAAAAGAGCTTGTCTCTGGAAACCTTGTACTAGTGAATATCTTGATACGTTTCTAAGGGCTTTATCCGAAAGACGACTAAGGTTCTTCCTCTTCCCTTCTTGTAAATAATCATCGGTTTGTGCTCTCTTACGAGCTTTTACTGTACCCAGCGTGTCTTCCAGCTTAGTAATGCGTTCAAAATGGTTTTTTCTAAAATTACCTTTCTTTTTGAGTAATTGATGACCATCATCGATCAGCTCTACAAGAATTTCCTTTGGAAGGGGGAGACGGTAGGGCTTATGACGGATATTATAATGATCAAGAATTGTAAATTGATTAAACTGCTCAGGGACCCACTGTTTATTACGTTTAGCACGTGCAGCAAATGCCGCGGCATCTTTATTATCGCTTCCGGCTTCTTTCTGTTGACCTTGCTCTAGTCTGCTCTTTTCAGACTCTGAGAGATTCGGAGCTATTTTTCTTAACCAAAATTTAATTCGCTGAAGGGAGGCCTTGTGCCTCATCATCAGATCACGTCGCTCGGTTTTTTCGCGCTTCCGGCGGGATCGCCACGCATTTTCCACCGGAAGCATATAATCTTCATCGGTTACGAAATCTTGTCCAGTACCACTATCCGGGTTGATGAGGCCGACCTTATGACTAAGGTAGATACCTCGATCAAACCCAGCAAGCGGATAATCTGCCATAGCCGGGTAGGTCTTCAATAACTCTGGGAGGCCCCCGCTATACTGACCATTGTGTTCTTTAAACCAGCTGTCCAATTCCGTATTTGGTGCGAACAAACTACCGCGGGTTAATGTAGTATCATTCGGTACAAAGCCAAGTGGGTTAATTACAAAATAGTCAAGCCCATAAAAAGGAATCGTTGTCAGAGCAATGACCATGATCAAGTATCGACTATATCGTTGGTAATACATATGAAATCGTACCTCAGTAATGCGGCAGATCTGTGTTATGATAAAACGAAAGCCCACGGCGGCTCCGTAAGAAAGAAAAGTAAAGACAAAGGACCCTAGAAGGAAGCCAAGAATATAGATGCTATGTGCTAGGACTAAATTTTGACTGGTTCCAGTAAGCGGCTCCAGAAAGCTTGGCTCCAACCCGACGGTAAAGGTTGTAATATGTTGAAAAATAACTCCTTGTTCACATAGCGTTAATAGAAATGCGACAAGTCCCGTTGAAATATAGACTTGGAGGTCCTTGCTCGTAAGACGACGATGTTGAGCAACCCCTGCGGGACGGCTAAAGTTATAGACGATGTTTGTAATAAGGACTAAGCCAATAATATAATTCCATGGTTCAAGATGTAACCAGGGGAAGATGAGGCTACGCCACCCGAAGAGCACGGACGTGAGGAAAAAGACATGCCCAGCAATAATACCAAGACTTGTTGTCAATGCCACGGGCCAACCTTGAAGATAAAAGCGGCGCAGGGCGACGAGATGCGCACAGGAAAAAGGGAGGCATGCAAAGATACTATTAAAAAAACCAACAAAAAATTTATTTTGTACAATTGTCGGCGTTTCACCGAAGGTAAAAATATTTAAGCTGGGGTCACCCGCAAGAACGAGAGCTTCTTTATAGATTAGTCCCGTGTACTTCGGAATAAGGATTGGTAAGTACGTAAAATCACGCAGCCATTGCAAGGTGACAATGTACAGAAGGGCAAGCTTGCAGCTCTCCACGACATACAGTGCTGTTTGTTGGACAATTTGTGGTGTACTCATGCCTTGCCCAAGAGTAGCAAGGTTGTCATTGATAAAATCAATATAATCTCTGACGGCGGTAACAAAAACCATAATTTTATTGTCTCCAATAAATCAAAAGCAGGAACTCCAAGGTAAACAGTATACTTGTCTAGGCCAGGGATAGGAGTTCGAAAATATCCGGAGGCGATCGGTGGCTTTCAATAATGTAGATCTTTTTGATAAACGATCATGTTGTCGTGAATAGTCCTTATAGTCGGAGTCGACGATAACGTGATTGGAACCAATTGACTCCTAACAGAATTATAGCTGCCAGGAATAAGAAAACCGTTCCAATGACAGTTGCTGTAAGGTATTCATATTGTTCTAAATTTTGAAAGATTAGGACGGAGACAAGTAAGTCATTATAGGGCATATTGGAGGAGACAACGACAACAGCCCCGTATTCACCTAAAGCACGCGAAAAGGCTAACGTTGTTCCCGTCAAAAAAGAAGGGAAAATGGGTGGAACAATGATTTTCCAGAATGTTTGCCAGGGTGAAGCACCTAAGCTCCAGGCTGCTTCCTCAAGTTCAGGGTCAAGCCCTTGGAGAACAGGTTGAACAGTTCTTACTACAAATGGAAATGAAACAAAGAGCATCGCTAGAGTAATCCCTGTCTTGTTATACATTAAAGATAGACCACATTGTTGTGCTAATCGACCAATCCAGCCATTTGGATTATAAATCGTCATTAAGGTTAATCCGGCAACTGACGTTGGCAGTGCAAATGGAAAATCGACAATGGAATCAACAAGCTTTTTCCCGGGAAAATTGTAACGCACTAAAATCCATGCAATAAGAAAACCAAAGATCCCGTTAATGGCTGCAGCCAGTAATGCTAGGGAAAGGGTAACCTGGTATGCAGAAAGTGCTTTCGCAGTGGTGGCAATTTTCCAAAAATCAAAGAAAAATGCTTGACTTGTATAACGAATGAGGACGAGCATCGGTAAGATTAATAAAAATCCTAGATAGCTGAGAACGAGAATCCACATCCATGGTAGTTGCCGAAAAAATTGACTAAGTTTTTCGTTTTTCGGGGAAGGAAATCGAAAAAAACCATCAAAGAGTGTAAACATCGGTATGTTCCAGCGATAGATTGATTGCGGATTACTTTTCTTCACTTGGACGTTCTAGTAACCGGTTTTTTAAGAGGGAAAGGGCAAGTGACAGTGCTTTTTCTGCCTTCGCACGTGCTTCTTCTTTCCATAATGTCTTTCGAAGACGTGTTTTTGCTTTTGATAAGCGTTTTTTAGGTACGGGCATAGTAGAAGAATGAGAATGAAAAAATAAACCGTCCAAAGAAACAGTTTATGTAGTTGCTTTTTTAGTAATTGCTTTGTCAGAGTATACCATAAAATATTTAAAAGGTATAGATACTTTTTATGGCAGTGAAGTGTCGAAAGGATCTCGAGGGCCTTCTGTATCTCGAAGATACTTGCATACCAAAGTAAATACATCTATCATTATAAAGAGATGTAAATCGAGTTGCTAACTCAATGGTAGAGTTCCCGACTTTTAATCGGACAGTTCGGGGTTCGAGTCCCCGGCAACTCAAATTTTACGTGACTTTGGGTTGCGAGTACAAATAGTTTGCTAGCGGATCTTGCCTCTAATTGAGGTGTTGGTGGTTGGTACATTGCGTCCTTTGCCTTTTTCCTTGGCCTCAAAGGCAGGGTATCTTGGTCTTTTCTTGTAGCAAGACCAAAACCTAATCTTTTAATTATTGGAAGTAGGGTATAACGTACTTGCGCACGTGTATTTTCTAGGCTTAGATTTGTCTGATCTGGATAAAGTGGTAGATGGAACAACTGTTGGAGGAAACTAACCTCAGAACGGTAAAAAGAACTTAAAGGATAATATACTTTGGCTGGTACCAAGCCACTGCTGTCCGAGTGTGCAATAAAAAGAGGGGTCTTGGATGTGTTATCGTTCATACTTAATTCCTCTGTATAGTTTTACTCTTCCTGCCGCTTTTTTTTCTACAATCGTTGAATCCCAATAACTTAGCTTTTTTTGTCGAACAAAAAGTATACTCTGGGAGCCAATTGGATTGTTTCCCGTATAGACGGGACGAGTTCTTTGTGTTTTATTGAGCGTGTCGCCGAGTGTGCGTAAAAAAAGAGTGGCTCTTGTTTCATAGTGATCGGTCAGGTTCTGACCCTTAAAAAGAAAGGGAGCGGTGTAATAGCTCGCGAGTCGAAACGACGACTCACGACGCCAGTCTCCTGCGTCTTTTTCATTGACATAAGATCGTGTTGCCGAGTAATAGAGACTTTTCCAATTAAACCAAAAGCTGAGTTGTGAACAATGTTTTTGTGAATAGAGCGCGTCGGGCTGCAAGAAATGCTGGTAGTGGAGACTCTGGGGTTGACAGGGATAATAGTCTTGAGTATGGAAAAGAAGCCAGCTTACAAGACTGGAATCTTGCCCTCCAGAGAGCGTGACAAGAGCTTTTTGCTTTTTTTCTTGTCTCTGTGGAGTGGCCCCGAAAGAGCTAGCCCATACAGAAGAACCTTGTCTCCATGTAGTAGGGTTGTTGTACTGTGTAGGGAAGGAAGTCATCTTACTTTGCCAGAAAATAGTTTGCAAGTAGAAAGATGAACGTACTTCCTATAGTAAGTCCTCGTAAGAAGTTCTCTGCTTCTCTATAGGTAGTGAAGAAGCCGGTTATATAAAATAAGCGTAATAAGATATTTAATTTTGGTGTCTGCGGAAAGAGCAGTAAGATCATATAACATGTGAAGAAGATTCGAAACTTATCCATACTAAAAAGGGGAAAGATATAACAATGATATAGAGTGCGCGTAAGAGAAGTGCACGATATTCTTTTTTATTAAGTATACCTTATAAGTATACTGTTGAGTAGACTCTTCTGCTAAGTCCTTTGTCTTTTTTTATTCCTTGCGGGTAAATGGTTAGTGAGGGGCACGATGGTTTAAGGCATCTCTGAGAAGTTAATCCCTCTCGTAGGAGTCTTTCCAGGAGACCGCGGAGACTCTCGCTTTACACCGATCAAATGTGGGTACTATTAGTAAAATTAAATGTGTACTTTTTATGTATTAGAAGCTAAGAAAGTGTATGGATTTGATGTTCTTTCATAAGGAATATAATGAGCTGAGCTTATGGAAAGTTTTGTTTCTCCTACGAACGAAAAAAATCAAGTCTTAAAATCAAGTCCTGTAGTGATCTTTGCTGGTTTAGTTCTCTCTTAAGATAGAAATTAACTTCTAAGAAAAAAAGAGGTCTAGAGTTTGGGCCATCCTACAGGGTATTCCTTATCCTTGACGTTTTACCCGTTTCTGGTATGATAGTAGGTAGATCTCAAGATAACTCTCGCAAAACTAAAAAAGAAAAGAGTTGTCTGGTAAATCCTTCAAGATCTTCCTTCTGCCGGGATAGCTCAGTTGGTAGAGCAGAGGACTGAAAATCCTCGTGTCAGCAGTTCAAGCCTGCTTCCTGGCAATCCTTATTTAAAAAATAGAAAATTGTCTACCGAGCCATACTCAGGATCTGTGATGAGTAGGAGGCAAATCAATGTGTATCTAAGTTTTTATTGGAGGCTTTTCAAAGGGTATATCTATAAAGAACAACCCTGTGGAGAGTGACCCCCAATAAACTCGAGTGTAATGAAAGACTCATTGAGTATTTTTGCTGTGAGTAAAGTTTTTAAACAACGAATGAGTTTAAAACACCAACAACAAATACTAAAAGCACCCAGAGCCCTAAACCAGAGAAAACTGTTCCTTTGTTTTCTGTCCATCCGTTGGGGGAAGCAAAAACAACAGGGACTCCCACAACTAAAAGAAATGAGAGACCAATAAATGCAAATAAAGCAAGCTGAAAAATAAGAGTCATAGATTCAATATGCAAAAAGAACAAAAAAAATAAAACCTTCTGTTCGTGAAACCCTTCCAAAAATCGCGTACTACGTGATCCTTCTGTAATCCGAAAGACCCTAGTATTAAAAGCGTTGGGCACAACAAGTATGTATACATATAGTATACCGTAAAACAAAAAAAAGAAAATCTTTGTTTTTTTCTATACTTTGGGGAGGTTTGATGGGCTCTCGGGCGTCCTCAGCAAGTGTGGCTGGCGACGCCGAAAATCTGGTCGCGGTTCTGCGGCAGTCTGTGGGGTCGCACTGGGAATCGGCTGCAAGGGTAATTCTTCTTCACGTAAAACACAGTAGTAGAATTCTTCTGGTGTTACCCGGTATTTAACATAGCCGTCTTTCAGAAGGATAATTTCACTCGCAACCTCCATCGCTTCTTGGTGGTCATGGGTTACAAAAATAGTTGTTACTGGGTTTTGTGGATCTTCCAGTGGTACATCACGTAACCACGTGCGGAACTCAGCACGTATCTTTCGGTCAAGAGCACCAAAGGGTTCATCTAATAATAGTAAGGATGGTTTTGCAGCAATAGCACGTGCGAGTGCGACACGTTGTTGTTGACCGCCAGAGAGCTGTTTTGGGTAGTTGTGACGATAATCATAGAGCCGAATGAAATGGAGCAGCTCTTTAACTCTCTTTGCACGTGCTTCTAGGGGCCAGTTTTTAATTTCTAAACTAAAAGCGATATTTTCGGCTACTGTTAGATGTGCAAAGAGAGCATAATCTTGAAACACAATGCCGATATTTCGTTCTTGAATGGGAACTTCTGCGGCATTGTGTTCATTAATCCAGACACGTCCGGAGGTGGGTTCCGCGAGTCCACCCAAAATACGTAAAAGGGTAGACTTTCCGGACCCAGATGCCCCGATAAGTGCAATGGTCGACCCTTTTGTAATTTCTAGGTCTATTCGGTTTAGTGCTTGAAAGGTTCCAAAACTTTTTGAAACCTCTTCAACTAAAAGAAAGGTGTCCGCTGGTGCGAGTTCACCAGGAAAGGTCTTTGAGGCAGGGGGAAGAGCAGTGGGCATAAAAGTCCTAAGCAAAGGGGTGAGGTCTTGTAAGGCTCTTAGCTTGCGATAAGTGTCGGATTTGCAGCATGCTCATCAGTGACACGAACAATCTTATAAATTAATGAATGTTCGGGTTTTGTCGGTGATGTTACCTCGGGTGTGAAAAAATCTAAAAACGGAAAACCTTGTGTTTTGTGTGCTTGCTCATAGACTGTACGCCATTGAATTGATTCCGTACGTGCAATAGCTAATGCTTGGTCAAGGAATGTTTCTGGGCTTGTTGTTTCACTTGTATTCATTTGACTAAAAGGCGTATCGGACGTGTCCTGACGGGTTGTTTTTTCCGGGGTAATTAAAGTAAACATAGTTTCAAATGACATTAAGACCTCTCGGTATAAAAAATCAGCTGAGGTGTCTTTTGAGCAAATGTCCAGTGCATGTGCAATATTTGTCGATAATTCAGCACTTGTCCACTCTTTATCCTCTTTAAAGAGTTCAACGACGCGCGTTGTTTTTTCTAGTTTTTGGAATTGACGACGAACACGTTCTTCTTGAACAAAGGATAAAGGTGCTTGAATACCAAAAGGAATAAACCCCTTACGTTTAAAGTGTGCATCCTTATAGACAGTAATTGTTTCCGAGAGTGCTTGCTTTAAGAAACAACGAGGAACAATAAGATCGAGTAAACCGTGATGTAATAAATATTCTGATGTCTGGAAATCATCGGGTAATTGTTCTTGTAATGTTTGTTCAATCACTCGACGCCCCGCAAACCCGATGACTGCTTTCGGTTCCGCAAAGATCAGATCACCTAACATAGCAAAACTTGCTGTGACACCGCCAGTTGTTGGGGATGTGATGACCGAAATATAAAGTAAATTAGCACAGGATTGATAAATATGTAATGCTGCGGAGATTTTACTCATTTGCATTAAACTAAAGATACCCTCTTGCATTCGTGCTCCACCAGAAGCACAAACGATAATAAGCGTTAAACCCTCTTGCGTGGCGTATTCAATTAAACGTGTTAATTTTTCACCAACAACGGATCCCATGGATCCACCCATAAAGTTAAAATCCATGACACCAATCGCGACCGGAATTCCGTCTAAAAGCCCGGTTCCTGCTTGTAAAGCATCCTGGAGTCCTGTGCGTTCTTGTGCTTCTTTTAAACGATCGACGTAGAGTTTTTGATCTCGAAACTCGAGCGGATCACCAGGTGAAACCATCTCGTCGAGTGGACGCCATGTGCCAGTATCAATTAAGTTTTGTAAACGTTCTGTACTATCCATTTGTAAATGGTATTGACAACCAAAACAAACGCGTTGATTCTCTTTTAAGTGTTTGATATATAAAATAACTCCACAATTATCACAACGTGTCCAGAGACCTTTGCTTCCGTCAGCCACGGGATGTGTATACTTCGTGGCGTTTAAAAGCTTTAATTTTCTTTGATCTTCAATCCATGCTAAAATTGACATATAAATCTCCTTCCTTTGTTCTTGTATACTTGTAAGACTAATTTTTTTTAACGGAGTCTTTTTTTTTCTTGGAATAAAGCTTCTTTGCGGCGTTGTTCTTTGTTAAAAGCATTGAGTACTATGTTTTGACCTGAGACCTATCAAAACATTACACTGCTACCCCTTTCGCTTGACTGTCTTGTAGAGTATAATATCATATAGTTGCTAAGGACAAAAGACTCATAAAAGTGTGCGTGGCTCAGCGTTCGCTTGACAGGGTTCCTCTTGTTGGTCCATTGAGGCTCCATGGAGATCTAATGCATAGCGGATTACGGGGGTCGAACCCGTGACATCGAGCTTGGAAGGCTAGCGTTCTACCACTGAACTAAATCCGCTGGTTTCTTTTGCTGGGGCGGAAGGACTCGAACCTCCGAGTGGCGGGACCAAAACCCGCTGCCTTACCACTTGGCCACGCCCCAATCATTTTTCTGATTTTTACCCTCTTATTTTTCTTCTTTTACTTGTTTACTTTTTATCAAGTATGTAGTTTTTCCCTTCTGGTGTCAAGGCTTTGCCTGGATCAGATGTAGGCTCTGGTTACGAAGGAGTATCGTTTCCTTGCTAAAAAAATAATTTCTATCTATGTTTTTTTATTTTTCTTTTTTTTCGAATTTCTACGAAAGAAGAGTAAAGAAACCTTGTATACGTTGTATCTCTAAGACAGATGTCATCTTTTCGATTGTCGTTTTAGTTAAACATGCTTACTTGTCTAGAAAACTCGAATCTTTTTATTTTGGAGAAATTTTTATGCCACCTAAGGTCAAATCAGATGACCAGGATTTCCAGGCTTCGGCTCGGACTGTCTTATCTAGCGAGAGTGAACGTCGAATGTATGCATTATACGAAGAACCTCCGCATATTCCTATTAAAATTCCTTTTATTAAGACGGAAGTTCTTGACAAGTATGCCTTTTCTTTTTTACTTCTACGTTTTCATCTTCGTCAAGGTATTCAATTCCTAATTCAGAATATTTATTTTACAACTGCTTACGGCTTAAGTTGTCTCGTGGCTTATAATCATATACGTTTTTATTATAAGGACCAACTCTTTTCCTATGGTTTACGACAAGAATTACCTGGTATTGCTGAACAAGTACAAACCCAATCCGTTTCGACCTTTAATTTCGCGACCATGCCCCTTGCTCTTGAAAAGGCCGACATGATGGGAAGGGCTCGGTCATCCCCACCAAATAAATTCGCTCGTTTTGCGGTTACACCCTTTGTGCATCGTGTAGATATTTACCGGGATGCTGCACTAATTCAATTTAATAGAAGGTGGGTTGACTTACTCGGGAATAATCTGATTCGACAATGGTATTTAAAACCCACAAACACGACAGTTGGAGACCTGATACCTCGAATCCCGCAAATTCAAACACTTGCTTCCTTACCTAAAGAAGAATTTCAACCTGCTCTGGTTACTCAAGATTATTGGCATACTCGTCGTCCCCTAATGGAATTGGCTGATGAGATCCCCACACAACTTGAAGATTTATTTTCTGAGCCGCTACGAGGTCTTACGAAACGACCATTAGGACCTCTTGAGTTTTTACGAGCCTTTGATTTCCCGAGCTCCTCGAGCCCTACGCTACCGAAAACGGGGTTTCAACCTGTTAAAGGCGGAGACTTACAAGAATGGTTACGTTTTTTTTCTACAAAAATTGCTTCTTCTTATGAATTGTTACATGTTTTACCCCTTGTAGACCTTTCTTCCCAGGACCCGGATAGCAGGGTAACCATATTGAATCGAAAACGTCGTAAGGATTTACTTTCACGGATTGCGTGGCAAGGGCTAGTAGATCTGACTGCGCGCGTGCAAGACGATTGTTTGCTGCTCGGGCCAAGACCCGAGCTCCTTGCCTCTCCTCCCCATCTCGAGGCCACTAAGTCACGCCAGAGACGATACCTCAGTAAAGAGCATATCCTTGACTTGAATCCTATTTTCTTTAAATGGCTCTCGTATAGGCCAAAGGGAAGACGCTCCTATAGGGTACGCCTGACTGGAGAACGTCGAAAGGCGCGTATTGCTCGGAAATTTAAGATGCGCCAGGCAGAGGTTAGACAAAATAACAGGCTGGTGACAAAAGCTTATGCTAAGTGGTTAGGCGTCGAAGAAGGCGCCTTTCAAAAATACAAGAAGGTCTATGCTCAAGAGCAAGCTCAGTCTGCTCCTTTTTGGGAATTTTATGGTCAAGGTATCCTCGAGAAGACGCAGTTTAATTCTAAGAATAGACTCTTTCAGTTAACATCCCAAGAAGTAGACCAAGTATTAGCTGGACCCCCCGTAGTAAAAACTCCAAGACCACCTCGAAATCCAGCGGATTTTCTTCCAGTATCTTCAGGTTTTCAGTTCCAACGACCGACCTTCAAAAAACCTGTAGTGAGTGGTATTCCTCTACCAGCACTTAAAAACTTTCTGCAAAGGCAGACGCAAGCGGCTGGGCAAGCAATAAAAGAATTCCTGGTAACACTTGGTCCTAGGATACTGCGTGGTAGTCCGACGAAACGAATTATGGGCGCTCCAGTACGACAAGTAGCAGCTGACATGTCAAGGACCGGAGGGATGGAAAATAGTCTCCTGCGTCGTATCGACAATGTATCAGGAACAAGCAAAAAGAGCACGAAGTTTGTAGTATCACGATCTCGAAGGCTCGCTCGACTTCGAGCAACATGGTCAGGTAGTCCTCATGGTCAATACCTTCAAGCTCTGTATGCCTATCGTCAAGGATTAAAGCGTTATAACACCAAGTATAATGCACCACGAACGCTGTATACGCATCAAGTAGAGCACTATAAACAACTTGTTCGTCAAGCGCGTGAAATTAGGACCTTATGGAAGACAACACTTCCTATGTTTTTGGCACAAGAGATGCAAGGTTCTTTTGTTACCCCGCAACCTTTTATGTATAGTGCTCTTGGGCAGATGACACCAGCAATATGGGATCACGCAAGTCGATTGGCGGGGAAGCTTCGAAAACAAGCCTCTCCCTCTTCTTTAGAGGCAAGAGTAAAGCGCCAACTGAACGCTAGAGAGAGAGTAAGACCTTTGCTGTGGCGTCTGCTTTCGGCTCAAAAAACGAGCTCTACACCAGAATTTAAGGCCTTGTATTCAGCCCTTCCTCTGGTACAAAGAGGAAGGGCTTCTACACGATTGGGTCATTTCTCAGATCCTCGCGTGCAGCAGAAGATGCTTGATTGGCGCAAAGATTTTTACTCGTTACTGCGTAAATATGACCTTTCATATGGTTCGATCGACACGACGGGAGTTTCTGGGGGTAGGTCAACAAATGCTCGAACCGTTGTTGATTTTCCCGTTCCACAGTCTTCCACTCTCATGACAAGGTCACCTTTTGCGTCGAAAGTAATACGAATGGATCATGCTTCTTTAAATTATCTAATAAAGTGTGGCGGCTTTTATTTAGATAAACTGTTAGAGAAGTTAGAGGGAAGGACTGTAGAGGAAAAGCCTGCACAGACTTTATTTTTAAAAGACCTTAAGCGATATCCATTAGAAGATCAAGACACTTCTACTAAATCTCACAATAAAGTGTTCGATTTTCGTCCGCTGGAGTCACCCAATGAGCTTGATCCGCTGGATCTTTGGCTTGATAATTATTTTACAGGCAGTCATACCTTTGAGAAACCTATTGGTTTTCCAGTGGGTTCTGAGTATCATTGGGCGCGCAGAATGCAGGCTTATGCTCAAGCACGTTATAGATGGTCGTTTAGAATGAATAAAGTGCAGAGGCTCGTTACCTTGTCGGGTGAGCAAATTGTACTGAGTCCCAAATTTGTTACTGACATTTGGCAGAAGGTCATTAGAGAAACAAGGGACTATGTAGACAAGGTCCATGGTTTACAGGTAAGCCCGAAAGATCGCAAACAGTTTAAAGAAGCATTGGAATATACTCAACTTGTTTCGGATCTTGCCCTATGCCGTCACCTACGCAAAGAAATACCCGTCCTCCTCGAGAGCACGCTTGGTCTTGGGCATATTCGTGAATATACCCAAGCTTTAAGTAAGTATATTCCAGAAACGCGACCTGCCATGCATGGGTTCTTATTTCCGGATAAGACGTATGAAGAAGGTCAAAAAGACGTGCGCGCAGCACAGCATCGGTATGAGCTTTTAAACATGTCACCCTGGGGTGTCTTTAAAACAATATTGGCACGTCGACCGTTTGAGGTTTTCCTTCCACCAGGTTGGCGTCCCTTTAATGAGATGATTTTTTCATCGGAAGAGGCTTCGAGGCATGTTATAGCTTCTTGTTCTCCTCACCTTTTACCAGACGATCCGACAATGATTCCGGTATCCGCCCGTCCAAGTTCTCGAGTAGCCAATACGAAAAAGAGAAATCCCCTTCAGTCTCTTCGAGCGTTTCCACGTCTAATGAATTTAAAGAGTTCATCTGATGTTATGCGTGATGTTTGGTATAAACCACTGGGTTCTTCACATATTGGGGCTGACAGCAGGGCACTGGAGGTGCCCTCTATGGAGGAATGGAGCAATAAATACTTATTAGGCCGCGGTAATCTTTTTAAAGATCGTCTCCTAAGTTTCCGAGGACAACAACATAGATTTCATGCGCAATCGACGGCAACGGCCCCTGACCAGATTCAATGGATTCGTGCTCAAATGGGCTTGCGGGCTTCTCATAGAAGCCCGCTCTATGGGAGATCGTCTCAAATCCGACGAGCGCAGAAAAAGCGTATCCCGTTAAAGCGTCAGGGCTATCTTCGTCACTTTTTCCGTGTTCGTCCTGAGAATACTCCTCAAACTACTGACCAGAGGCTCCTAGAAAAGAAAAAGAATACATTAACCGTACGTACAGATCGGCTGCTACGACGAGATCTCTATCCTTTGGATAAGCAGAGTAGATTAAAGGAGCGTAGATATCTTAGTCGAGATAAGCGCGAAAGTTGGTTGAATTGGCTCACTGCGCCGCTTTCGAGTGGTCATAGTATGTTACAACCAAGAGTAAATACATGGACTCATCAGGTAAAAGTACGCAAGTCTATACAACAACTCCGCGAAGCGGAATGGGCTCAACTCCTAGAAAAAGCTGCAGCGTCTCGTGCAGACTCTTCTTTTCGCGTTAAGATGCCATGGGAGGCTTTTAAAGCGCGACCTGTGAACTCCTTAAGTATTCAAAATATTTTGTGGAAGCCTAATGCTCATAGTCCGAGTAGACTTTATCTGGTTTCACCGAAGGATCGTCTTGCAGCATTAACACAAATAATGCTGCAACTTACACGAGTAACGCCGGGCATGTATAATGAAGTAGAGTATTCCAATATTGTGACTACTTTTAATTATTTCGATCAACAAGAACGTTTTGGATTACGCTCTCCCTTTGTGTCTCATCTTGTTATTCCACGTCACGAGTTGTTACCGGAACCCACGGGTGCGTCAACCTTGTTATTAAGCAGCATGAGTGAGGTCTTTACTTTTGCCCAACCACGTTGGACACAAGCGGAGCATCTTATTCAACATCAACTCATGGATCCACGTTTTTGGCAAGAAAGAATGAGAAAGGTCGTGGGTCTTGTCGAGAAATTACCAGTTGTGAGTGCGGGGAAATCGCTTTTACGACCATTGTATTCTCGTTGGAATTACGAACCTATTACACATTATTGGTGGTGTTATCTCGGGCAGGTTGTATTCTTTATCTGGGCATTTCGAGCCTATCGCTACGCCTTAAAAGAGACTTGGAACGAATTAGTCGATATTTTATTTGATAATTTTCCTCTTCAATTACTCCGTGAGGCCATGAATGAGCTTGGGTTATACGATCCTTTTACCTATCGTATTATTTTAGAAAGCCCGGATAATTTTAGTAGTAGTGCTGGGAGTTTGAATAAACGATTATTTTATCAGACATGTGAAGTTATCTTGGGTTTACGGAATCTACGAAAGGGGGGTCGTAGTCGAAAATATTTACCCAAAGGGATCTTATTTACGGGAGTTCCCGGCACGGGAAAAACATATCTTGTGCAAATGCTCGCGGGAGCTGCGGGGATGCCGGTTATTACTCAAACCGCAAGTGAACTCTTTGATCAATCGACTGTTGCTATGTTAGGTCTAGAAGATTCGACGTTGACGCCAGCGGATCAGCTTGCCTTTGCCTTTGATCGTGCTCGAGAATTGGCCCCATGTATTTTCTTTGTTGATGAAATCGACGCGCTGGGGGTTACGCGAGCCTCTCTTCTTACTTCGCCGGGAGAGTTAGCAAATCCTGAGGACGATCTTACTGGGTATATTCGTGGAGTATCCCCAGGACTTACAGATCCATTTACACCACATATGGGTGGTGAAGAAACATCTGATCGTTCATTCTTCGCGAAAAATAGCATTGAAAATTTACGTCAGGACGATTATAAGGCGCTAACGCATGGGCATTATCCGGGTTCGAATCGTTTACATACTGGATTCTTGTTTTGGCGTCAAGATAAGGCTCGAGTAGCTAGAGCAATGCGTGTGGGTACACTTACGGAATTCTTAGTACAACTCGATGGTTTAAGGTCCTTTAGTGGGGTCCTTGTTATTGGTGCAACCAATCGACTCGTCTCGATTGACCCAGCACTGATACGTCCTGGTCGACTTGAACGAGTTATTCAACTTTACCCATTAAGTACACGTCAACGGATTGACGTATTACGTCGACAATGTGAGAAGGTAGGTACAGTTCCTTTTATTAATTGGCCTTACTTAGCCAATCGTACACGTGGTGCGACGGCAGCTAATTTGGCAACTGCAGTAAATCATTCGGCAGTTCGTGCCGTTATTACGGGGAGTTTACATAGGATTGAAACGTTGGAGTATGGTCTTGATACAATGACTCGTCATAAACTGGCTCGTCAAATGATTTCCGTGAGACCGCTACCAAAACCTTCTGCAAGTAGAGCTCATGACCCCTTTAATTTTTTACGTATTGCTTATTATAATGCGGGGAAAGCGATAGTCCATAACATTCTTCCAAACCATCTTTCGTTACCCTACGCGAAATTGGCTGTGGAGCCTTTTAATCCAGATTGGACATTGGATGAATTCGTAGTAAATCAAAAGACGCGTCAACAACTTGATAGTATGTTGATTGGTCTCTACGCGGGAAAAGCAGCTGAATTTGCTATGTTATACCGTGATAATCCAAACGAAGAGGTCTCTGCACTTCTTCAGCTCTCGGAATCAGACCAAGGATCACAAGAAATGGCCTATGGTACGGAGCTCGCGCATGCGATCGTCGATGGGTGGTATCTCTTAGAAGAGCAGCGTTTGGCTTCGGTGGTGCCGGTAATCGACAATGAATCCTACCGAAATATTCGCATATCGGCTGATCTCGAAATGCGAGATGCATTGGACTATTGGGCAGATAATCACACCCGACTCTTTGCTCATTTATCTGCTGAGTTAGATAGCCCAGAAGTTGACACCGCCACGAAAACGGTTACCCCTGGTTTGACTATTCATCAGCGACATGAAGAATTGGCTTTTTGGGCATTGAGTATTTCTCGTTTATATATGAGTGCGACTTCCACATCGTATTCAAAATGGTCCAAATTTGAATTACGCCAACCATGGCAATCGGAACGTTCACGTTTTTGGGTTCCTCCGGATTTATACTATCATCAAGAACCGGGCTCGTTGGATGATTTTGAACGGTTTGTAAAATTTATTCGTCCACAAGAGCACAAAACGCGTAAAAATACAGTACAACATAAGCAACAACGTCCAGAACAATGGAAGACGTTGAGTAAACAATGGTCAAAAGGTCGTTTTAAAGGGTGGAAACCCGAGGGTGAGTATTATGATCTCGCAGGTCGTCACATGGTTACCTTCCCAGCTTGGCACGAGATGGACCGTGATTATCTTTTACAAGGTCTTGTGCGCCGTGCCTTCGATGCTGCATCTCTTATTTTTCAAGATCACATGGAATTACTTGATCGAATGGCAACCTATTTATTAAAACACCATATTATCCGGGAGGACAAAATTCAAGAAATAATTTTTGAATATACAGTCGATCGTTATAAATCGAAGTTACCTCTTGCGATTCCGTTAAGTAAGTATTTCGAGCCATACGGCTCGTATCGTATTCCACAGGTTAATATCCATGGTGCGAAGGTACCGCCATTGATCGGACCCATTATTTATGTACGCCCAGCAGGCGAATTTGAACGAACTGAGAACAATCAGTACTTGGTATATCAACGTGCTTGGCCTTCGAATATACCAGTGAGACGTGTCCCCTTAGATGTTTTTGAACATACCTTTGACCCCTACGCTTCACGCGAGGGGTGGTGGGTCACGCATGATCAAGAAGAACAAGGACTTTCCAATCCGGCGTCTTCGGGCGCGGAAAACGAGGCTTTGAGCCTAGATACCTTATCATAAGATCACTCGTCCGAGTGACAGTGGTCAGGCTCGATCGCTTGGTCCTCCTTCTACTGAGACGATGGAGTGCTAGTAAATAGTAAAGTATGCACCTTCAACCTTTGGATGCACCGTTAGAAATACAAGGTTTTTCTCTAGTACTTTCGTGGTTAACCACGAAAGGACGGTGCTTTATATTTTTATAGTATAATTTTTTATGGAGAATTTAACTCAAAATAATTCACAATCACAAGCCATTCGCCGGTATCTCGTTCAAGGAAGCCGAACACCGAGTAACTATTGGTGGGCAACCGTTACAGTCTTCGGTGGTGCTGGCTTTATAGTAACTGGTCTCTCGAGTTTTTTTCATCGAAACCTTATCTTCTTTTTGGATAGTAGTACGATTGTCTTTTTCCCTCAAGGTCTCGTAATGACTTTTTATGGGGTAATCGGCCTCCTCTTCGGGCTTTATCTCTGGTTTACCCTATATTGGCGTATTGGTTCGGGTTTTAACGAATTTAACAAACAATCACGCCAAGTGCGGATTTTTCGTTGGGGATTTCCCGGGAAAAATCGTCGCATTGATTTGATCTATTCTTTAGCCGATGTCCAATCCGTTCGGGTGGATATTCAAGATGGGTTAACACCAAAACGAGCTCTTTATTTAACTATCAAGGATAAGGGAGCAATCCCTCTCATGCGAGTCAGTATACCTTGCCCCGTCGAAGAAATTGAAGTTCAAGCGGCAGAGTTAGCAAAATTCTTACAGGTTGGGTTGGAGATGAAAGTGTCTTAGCATCCTGTGGTTTTTTTATGCCATAATCTATCGAAAGTTTCTTCATTCCGCCGATTATTTTGTGCCGATCTTGAAACGGCCAACAACAGCAGTTGATTGGTCGATGGGTATGCCGTTGCCTACACCTGATAATTCTTTATCTGTTGACACTAGTGAACTCCCGAAGAGGGACATGCTTAGTATCGGGATGCTTCTTTCTTTTGCATTAACATTATTGGGCCGAGCTGGATTTGAACCAGCGTAGGCATTCGCCAGCGGAGTTACAATCCGCCCCCATTAACCGCTCGGGCATCGACCCTCTCTACTTTTTAAATACTAAAAAGTATTTTCTAGAAAGTTTAGCAGAAAGGTTGTTAAAACACAACTCATGGTCAAAAACTTTCTAGGGTGAAAAATCAAAAAAAAACTAGCGTTAAAGAATTCTTTTTGCTATACTGTCTTTATATCCGGGGATATGGCGGAATTGGTAGACGCAGCGGACTTAAAATCCGCCGATTATTATAATCTTAAGGGTTCAAGTCCCTTTATCCCCAAAGCCACTACCCACCTTGATAAAAGTGCACTCGAGGAAAAAAACAAAAAGAAGGTAATCGCTCGGGTCTCTATCAGGCGATTTGTTTTGCCTCTTGTACAATTCTTCATTGAGGGGTATACTTTTGATGGGTTTATGTCATCTGTGATATTATCTGTTGAATCATAGGAGGCCTGATTAGGAGCACTATTACGACATGATGATACTGTCGGATGTTACGAACCCATAGCATGGTGACATCCTAAAAATCCGCTCCTCGTCTTTTAGGTGAGTCTTTACACCTCTAAATCCTTTCATAGGCGGTACCCAGATTCGAACTGGGGAATAAAGGATTTGCAATCCTCTGCCTTACCACTTGGCTATACCGCCAGAAATCTGACTGGTCTTTATTGCTTACTTTTTTCTCCAGACACAAGACTCTGTCATTATAAAGTAACGAAATTGCGTCTTTTACTTGCGTATAGGTGCTCTCTCTTCTTTATACTACCACACAAGATTCCTTCTTGTAAACAAAAAATAGTCTATGTGTTCAGTATCATCACTCGTATTCTATAATCGAATAAACTTTTTTTAGTATCATGTACCTTTTTTAACGAAAAATCAAAGACCAGAAGAGGAAGGCCTCTTGGTTCTTCTTGTCGTGGTTTTTCTCTCTTTCAACAAGATAATCATTCCCTCCATTCTTTCTTTATGACCCCCTACCGAGCTCTCCGTTATCGAGTAAAAGCATTTGTTCCGCATTTACTTGATATTCAAACAGAAAAATTTAGAGAATTTGTGCATTATGGCATTCGACGAGGTATCCAAACGATTAATCCAATCTCCCTGCCACACAAAAATATACATGTTGTTTTTTTTCCAGATTTGGTTAGAGTCATCAGGCCAAAATTAAAAGAACGGACAGCACTCTATGAAAGAATACCTTACGAGGGTAAAATCTATGTCCCGGTGCAGATTCACGCTCCTGATCGTAGTGGGGATATCGAACTCCAATGGGTAATGCTTGGAGAGTTTCCCTACATGACGAATGCAGGTCATTTTCTTATTAATGGTTCCTCGCGAGTTGTGGTCAATCAAGTAGTCCGACGTCCCGGACTCTATTTCAAAGAAACCCGAGAGGACTCGGGATCTCATGAAAAACGTGTCATCTTTGCTGATTTTCTGTGCCGCCGTGGAGCATGGGTTCGTATTCAGTGTGATAAAAAAGAGCGTTTTTGGTTATGTTTAAAAAACGCCCCAAAAATTAAGTTAGATCATTTTATCGCTGCATTTGCAATTCTTGAAAAAGGCTCGCAGCTTTCTGACGTGAATGTGAGCGGCCAAAAAACTTTTAGAAAGCTTGCAGATCGTTTAGTTAGGCTGTTACCTTCGTCTACTAAGCCGTCGAAGCAGCCCAGTGAAAAACTCATTGCTTTTGTAAAGGCACGCTTTAAAAACCCAAAAGTATATACTCTGGGACTGTCAGCACGCCTTCAAATAAACCGTAAATTAGGTTTAAATACACAATCCCTACAATTGACTGTCGCGGATCTTCTCCAGACAAAAGCCTATTTAAAGGAGATTGTCAACGAAGCTAGAATTGTTGATGATATTGATAATTTAGCTAACCGTCGTGTTCGCCCCGTAGGTGATCTGCTGGAAGTGCAATTTGAATTGGCTCTTTCGCAGTTAGAAAAAATCGTCAAATATCGTTTGGAGCGTCTTGGATCGGATTGTCCAGCAGAGGATCTTTTCCGCTCAAAACAAGTAAAGAACACACTTCGAGACATTTTTGGACCTGTCAACTCATTAGCACAATATCTTGATCAGTTAAATCCGTTATCAGAATTGACACATAAACGTCGTATTAATGCAACAGGTCCTGGCGGAGTCAGTCGAGATAATGCCAACTTGGAGATGCGAAATATTCATGCAACGCATTATGGTCGAATTTGTCCGATTGAAACACCAGAAGGAAAAAATGCTGGTTTAGTTAATACGTTGACAACCTATGGTCGTGTGACCAAGGATGGTTATATCGAAACGCCCTATTATCGGGTTTTTGGAGGTCAAGTTCAAAAACGCCCTGGTCCCTTATATTTTACAACACCACAGGAGCAAACACATGGGATACGAATTGCACCGCCAGATTTAGCGCAAGATCCCAGTAATGTTTTACCTGGTATTCTCTTACCGGCACGGATGGCATCAGAAACTCAAGAAGATTTTCTGCGTATTGATCGTGAAGACATCGACTATACCCCTATTGCACCGCCGCAATTACTCTCTATTGCTACTGCATTAATTCCATTTTTAGAACATAATGATGCAAACCGTGCGCTCATGGGAGCAAACATGCAACGTCAAACAGTCCCTTTAATGCGTTCCGAACGTCCCATTATATCAACTGGCCTGGAAGGGCTCGTCGTTGGTGAATCTGGACACGTCGTCCAAGCGGCTGAGGCTGGCCTTGTTTCCTCTGTGAGTGGAATGCATATTGACGTTGTCCGAAGAATTAACGGCAATCAGGTTTTCCCAAGATCTGTCCAGTTACCCTTAAAACAGGGTAAAACACATTTCCCAGGTTTTACACGACTACCGGTGAAAGCAACCGAAGGCGCAAGAAAAGATATATCTTTTTCTTGCGCTTGGCCCAAAATAAAGGAGAGCCAAGCGCAAGAAAAACGGCGTTATACCTTACAGGCCTATGACCGCTCAAACCAAGAAACAGCGATGGTCCAACGTCCTAGTGTTTCCGAGGGTGATTGGGTCCTTCGGGGAGATTTACTCGCCGATTGTGCAGCAAGTATGCAAGGAGGCTTAGCGCTAGGGCATAATTTGATGATTGCCTATGTTCCTTGGGATGGGTATAACTTTGAAGATGCGGTTGTTATCAGTGAACGTTTAGTACTTGATGAACTCTATACCACGATTCATATTGAAAAATATGAAACGGAAGTAAGAAACACTCCCGGAACGCTCTCTGAAATAATTACGAAAGATCTACTTCCGACCTTTTATAAACTCAAGAAGACGATTCGAGATAAGACAATCAATAGAGTACTGAACAGATCCCTCGAGCCGAATGGGATTGTGAAAATCGGTAGTTGGGTCACAACGGGTAATATTCTTGTGGCAAAAATTGTACCTTTAAGTCCAAACGAGCGTATCGTAAACCCCTACGAACGACTAGCCTACGATATTACGGGGTTTGAAATTCCAGTAGCAAAAAACGTTTCATTTCGTGTACCAAAGGGGATTCAAGGTCGTATTGTTAATACACAAATTCTTAAGAGTATTGACCTTTTAGTGCCTGTACAAGAGGCTTTCTTCCGTTTTATCGGAAAACGTTTTATTTTACCAAATCCTCTTATTCGTAAAGTTCGTCTTTTTATTGCAGAAAAACGTTGTATCCAAATTGGTGATAAAGTGGCGGGGCGACATGGAAATAAAGGGATTATTTCTTGTGTTCTTCCACGTCAAGATATGCCTTACTTACCTGACGGAACAGCCGTAGATATGGTTTTAAACCCACTGGGCGTTCCGTCTCGTATGAACGTAGGACAGGTCTTTGAATGTTTATTAGGATTAGCTGGAAGCTATCTGGGACAAGAATTTCGTATTACGCCCTTTGATGAACTCTTTGGTGCGGAAGCTTCGCGTAGTTTAGTTTATTTAAAGCTCTATCAAGCTCGACTAAAAACACAACAAAAATGGTTATTCCAGCCAAATTTCCCCGGGAAAATGCGTGTCTTTGATGGTCGTACGGGGGAACCTTTTGATCAGTTTGTTACGGCGGGAAAAGCCTATATGTTGAAGTTAGTTCATTTAGTTGACGAAAAAATTCATGCGCGTGCGACAGGTACCTATGCCATGATTACACAACAGCCTGTTGGAGGGCGGGCAAAGCATGGTGGACAACGTCTTGGGGAGATGGAAGTCTGGGCCTTAGAAGCCTTCGGAGCAGCCTATACCCTACAAGAATTATTAACGACAAAATCAGACGATTTGGAGGAGCGAGGGACACTCATGTCTGTCATTACAGCCCCGCCACTCGCAAAAACGTTCTTTAAACTCGATGTAACTGGTGGGGAAGAGGCCATCTTAAAAACAGTATTAACGGCGCCTCGCCCGCCGCTCTCAGAGAACCTTACATTAACACGAAAATATAATTTAGGAACCTCCGAAGCTTTTCGTCTACTTCTCTTAGAATTACAATCCCTTTGTTTAGATGTTGGGGTTTATGCCTTAACTGGACAGGATGATATTTTAGGCCTGGTAAATCGACAGCCGCTTGACGTATGTATGGTGGAAGTACCCTTAGAAAATCCTCCTGATGACATTGAACTCCCAAAGAAATATAAGACGCAAGCAGAGAAGGAGAATAGAAAACGAGGCCGCTCTTCTTGACGGCAAGGCTCGATTGACGTAGATCGAGCCTTTAAAGAAGTGATTTAAGAGGAAAAATTTGTGTCAACTTATTATCAAGAACGTGATTTACATCTACGGGAACGCTTCTATCACGATCAACGGGTTATTTTTGATTCGTTGATTCTAGGATTAGCTTCCCCCCAACAAATCCAGAAATGGACACAACGCCAATTACCCAATGGTTCAAAATATGGTCTGGTCTCTCATTCAAAAACGATTGATTATAAATCATTTAGACCCATTGCGGGTGGGTTGTTTTGTGAACGTATTTTTGGTCCATTACATGATCTGACATGTCGTTGTGGAAAAAAACGACCAAGTAAAGACATTACCTTTTGTCCCGTATGTGAAGTCGAATACACAACGTCTACAGCTCGTCGACGCCGATTAGGTTATATTGAACTTATTTCTCCGGTGACCCATATTTGGTATGTAAAAGGACGACCCAATTATAGTGCAGTGCTTCTGAACAAAAAACCAAAAACAATTGCCAACCTCGTCTGCTGTACAGATATCTTAGTCGATCCGCATCATGCTGGTATTCTTCCGGATATCTACACCCCATTCGGGCAAGAAGCACTAGGTAAAAATGAAACAAATCAGTATCGTCTAGGGCAAGTCTTTCCGGTGGCCTCCCCGTTTTGGGGTCACGAGTGGCAACCAGGACATTTTGCCTCTTTTTTTACCCCGCCACAGGAGCAGGCGGGAGATCAGCCTTTATGGCATTATGATAGCAGTCTCCTCAGTAACCGACAGTGGCTTGATCCTTTGGACTCAGAGAAGGAATTAGAGAAGAAATATCTAAAATGGTTCATGCTGGAAAGTGAGCGGGAAAGCCCTCAGGCACGGGAACAAGCTGTCCGTACTTTAGCAAAGTTGACGGGTGGGTCTGCTCTTGCAAAATTATTAAATCGTTTAGATTTAGTGGCGCAAATGCGTTTATTAGCTATCGAAATACGTGCGCTTGATTCGGAGCTTAAACCTTTTTCGGATATTTGGATTCGACTCCCCCTGGAAGAACGTCGGATCCGTAGGTTGTCACGACGCCGTTTAAAGTATATTCGTCGTTTTAATATGATTACAACCTTTTATCGCACGCAAAAAAATCCTGCGTGGATGGTTTTATCCTCGATTCCGGTGCTCCCCCCAGATCTTCGACCGATTATGGTTATGGATGGACAAGTGATGTCCTCTGATTTAAATCGATTATATCAACGTGTATTATTTCGAAATCAACGTCTCAAGCGATCAACTCTTTTAAATCTCAACCTTATTGGCTATAACCTAGGGTTACTCCAAGATGCAGTAGATGCTCTTTTTGAAAACGGAAAGGGGGGGACCCAGGTTGTTTTAGGGACAAACGATAAACCCTTAAAATCATTGGCAGAGCATCTTAAAGGAAAACGTGGACGTTTCCGTCTCAATCTTTTAGGAAAACGAGTGGATTACTCTGGTCGTTCGGTTATTGTTGTTGGACCCAAAATGCAATTACATGCGTGTGGTTTACCGCGTGAAATGGCGCTCGTCTTATTTCTTCCTTTTTTAGTGCGACGTTTAATCGAGAAAGGGTATGCGAAAAATATTGGCCACGCAAAAAGCTTTATCAATTACGAGCATTTGGTTATTTGGCCATTGCTTAGACAAATAATGAAAGAATTGCCGGTCTTACTCAACCGGGCTCCAACCTTACACCGATTAGGTATTCAAGCCTTTCAACCGCGTCTTGTTGCCGGAAAAGCAATTCTTTTACATCCCTTAGTCTGTAGTGCCTTTAATGCGGATTTCGATGGGGATCAAATGGCTGTACATGTACCCTTATCCTTTCATGCCCGTGCAGAAGCATGGAAACTTTTATGGTCACGGAATAACCTCTTAGCCCCAGCAACTGGACAGCCCATCCTAACCCCCAGCCAAGATATGGTTTTAGGGTGTTATTATCTAACAACGGATGGATACATCAAAGCAGAGAACGAAGATCAGACGATAACTTCTTCGATTTCTCGAGCAGAACGTTTGGGTCAAGGTATCTATTTTGCTGACCTCTATGACGTTATTCATGCCTTCAGCCACGAGCACATCGCCCTCTTTTCCTTAATTTGGGTGAAAATGGACCCAGGTATTCAAAATGAAACGACTACGCCTGCGGAAGCGCCGTTAGAAGTTCAAGTCATGGTCAATGGAGGTGGCTTATTTCTTTCATCGGCGCATCAAGAACGCATGACATTAACAGTATCCACGGAGCAAGAGACCTTTCAGCAAGCCTACGTCCAACTTTGGTATCAATACATTCGTACAACGGTCGGTCGAATCTTTGTAAACAATGTCGTGTATGCCGCGGAGGCACCATTACCACTTCATGCACAGCGACGAGTAAACCTGGACCTGAAAGAGGCTTACGGTCCGAAATTAAATGAGAGGCTTGCCCTAGAGTTAAAGGATGCTCCCGTCCTCCGAAATTCTTCATGGAAAAAACTTTTAGCTTTATATAAAACACCTGAGACAAGAAAGTCCTTCCGAGGAAAACTAGAAGAAGCACTGAATAAAAAACTTTAAGTTCTTTGTGTTAGTAGGTCTTACTGCTTTTCCCATTCTTTAGTATGAAACTGTTATGAATACCATACCTTTCTTTTTTAACCATTGTATCGATAAAGGACGCTTGAAACGGATGATCTTGTGGTCATTAACGTATCAAGGTGAACATAAAACCCTTCAATTAATTGAAAATTTAAAAACATTGGGTTTTAAGTATGCAACCTATGCCGGCGTTTCGCTTAGTATTGATGATTTAAGTATTCCTCCAAAAAAGAAAGCGGCCGTTCTTGAGGCGGAAGGCTTGGTCGCTGAAGGTGTCCAAAGTACCTTGCGAGGCGATCGTAGTGCCATTGAAGGACTGCAAAGTGTTATTGATACATGGCACCGAACAAGTGAAAACGTAAAAGATCATGTTATTGATTATTTCGAAGCAACCAATATTTTAAACCCAGTATATATGATGGCCTTTTCGGGGGCACGTGGAAACGTATCACAGGTACGTCAATTAGTGGGAATGCGTGGTCTCATGGCTGACCCAAACGGTAATATTATTGGTTATCCTATTCGAAGTAATTTCCGAGAAGGTTTAACGGTCACGGAATATATGATTTCGTGTTATGGTGCTCGTAAGGGTGTTGTTGATACTGCCTTACGAACCGCAGATGCTGGGTATTTAACGCGTCGTTTAGTTGATGTGGCACAACATGTTGTTGTTCAAAAGGGGTCCTGTGGAACACGTCGTGGTATTAAAATCGCAGCCTTATATGATGGGCGGAAGAAAGTCATTTCGCTCGCCGAACGACTATTAGGGCGTGTCCTATCGGAAGATGTCGTGGAGGGACAACAAGTTATTGGTCTACGCAACCAAGCAATCTCTGAAAGTTTTGCTCTTCGGTTAAGTGAACTAAGTGAACAAACACATCTACGAGTACCCCTGGCTATTACCGTACGTTCGCCATTAACTTGTGAACTTACAAATGGGGTGTGTCAACTCTGTTATGGCTGGAGTTTAGCTCAAAGCTCATTGGTTACTTTGGGTGAGGCTGTTGGAGTTATTGCTGGGCAGTCTATTGGAGAACCAGGGACACAGTTAACAATGAGAACATTCCACACTGGTGGTGTATTTACTGGTGATGTTCAAGATGAATTTCGTTCACCACACCAAGGTGTCGTACACTTTCCCGAAAAAGGACAGGGTGGTTTGGTTCGAACTTCGTATGGACAAATCTGTTTTCTTGTACAACGAGTGGCGATAACCTTGTTACTGGTGGATAATCAACAGCAAAAACAAACACGAATTCAGATTCCAATAAATACTGCATTATTTGTTCGGGAGGGTGAACTTGTCCAATCCAATCAATTACTGGGTCAGTTTAGTGACCTCGACAATCAACAAGATGAACGGGTAAAAACGCGTAAAACTGTGGCTTCACTCTTGGATGGTGAGGTTGTTGCTGAAAAGATGTTCTTCCCTAAGGAGGGTGAGACAGAAGGAAAAGGGCCTACTATTGAATCAGAGGCAGAGAAACCAGTAGTCGAAGAGACGCTCGGGACGATTTGGGTTTTAGCTGGAAAAGATCTTACGAGGTCTTTAGCTGAAAAAAACATTCAAGAGGACGAACTCGTTCCTCTCTTTAAGACATCAGGACAACTTGTAAAGTACCAGTCTGTACTCAGTAAAACACTTAAGGTATCTGATATTGATGGTTTTATTACATATATGCCAGCAAGTGGACTGAAAAGACACGCTGACCAAAAACTTCGACGATTCCCGTCAAGCGCAGTCGAAGGATTGCCGCAGCGAGCACAACCAAGTACTGTGGCTCCTGAGCCTGGGATGCAAGTTCTCCGTATGCCCGTTTTTGAGGCTACACGAACGATGTTTACCCCTTATCACCAGGGTGAGGTTTTATCTGATGGAAGTCAAGAAACTTTTGTATTACTAGATCCCTCAGAATATGCGCCTTCCAGTGCTCCAAGCAAAACCTTCTTTCCGGTTTCGTTACTGTATTGTAATGACTATTTTCAAACAGAGGGAGGTGGACAGCTTTGGTCAGATAGCTCACTTCGGTCAGGAGAGAATTTTCAAGGTTTTATTTTTTGGACATCATATCTAGAAAAAAAGAAAAATATTGAAAAACGCAGTGGAGCGTTCCGCAAAAGAAGTACTCAAGCCTTTGGAGGGAAGGATACTCAATTGAACGGCATTGGATCCCCTAAAGCTCTCTCTCAATCTGAGGCTAAAAAAGCAGAGGTGTATTCTTACGACCCTACATTCGAGAGCATCATAGCTCTCGAATCGAAGAAACGACCGAGAGCTGTTCAAGGGCGTATATTCGTACCGCTTCATCATGGCCACTCGAAGGCAGAAGCCTTATCTTGGCGACGTAAGCACGATGAGCCGCTGCGGGAGTCCGTAGTCGCTGGTAACTTTGGTGTATCTGAACTTGTCGCTCATCTAGGACAATCTTTCTTAAAGCCGGTGCAAGAAACACTGCCAGTTACTCAATCTCCTGCATTCGTACTTAAATCAGTGAAACCGCGTCTCCGCGGGTTGATTTGGGTTCAACGAAACGAACCGCTGTATACAATGCAAACGGCACAAGGAAACCAAAAGACATATAATGCGACGGTTTCTGGTCTTTTACACTATGAGGTCCAGAAAAGGCATAAGGTCCGACCACAAAGAACTAGAGTGAAGGTAGCGTCTCGTTTTGCTGTACGAAGACCTTTTGCAAATCAATTGCCCTTTTCACTGCAGCCTGTATCTCCTCTGCAAGGGAAACTGCGTATACGTCTACACCCAGGGTGGGTTTTTCTACCCTCATTAACGTCTTTTACTCGAAAAAGATCCTCGACCCATTATGCGCCCCCTACACCAGGTCTTCCACATTTTGATGGTGGTCGGATGACCTTTACGCCGTTTTTATTAGATACAGCAAGAAAACCACAAACGTATACGAGCTCTCCAACACATGCACAGACTTCGAGAAAGCTTTACGAGTGGGTATCGAAAAAGAAGGAGAGCGGAGCTTCTCGTGTGTCAATTTTAGGACGTTTACGGGCTTTAGCCTGTTTACGTCATCCACATCTTTTAAACGGGGCCTTCCTTAGTACAAAAGAGATAACTAATCAAGTGGGCTTCTTTTCAGTCTTCCATTACGCACAATCACCCTTGTATACTTTGTTTGCGCCAAGTCATCTTTATAGACGAACAGCACGATTATCTTTTTCAGAATTTACGGGGTGGGTTTATAGTAGCCCAGATCATAGATGGTCGGGAGAATTCCCTCAGGGACTTGTCCATGTAAAAGAATATACCTCAGGATCGATTTCTTCGTATCACCTTAAGTCGACATTCATGGTGTTATACCGCTCGATTCAGGAGTACTCCTTAGCACGTGTTGACACTCTTAAAAACACACTACAAGGGTATCAAAGTTTTGAGCAAAAAGGGTATATGGATTTTCGTGATATTTCACACCGTACAGGTACGTTATCACCCCCTTGGAGTAAGCAGATGCTGCTCCACGATGATTCTAACCTAGAGCAGTCGGAAACCTCGGTAAAAACATTTAGGGTGTCTCCGCGTCTTGTATCCATGAAGAACTATGAACCAAGCCCAACCTATATTCTTGACTTTTTTGTGAGTCTCTGGGTCAAAGGAACTCGTAAGCGGTCGAAATTCGCCCCTAGGGCGCCGATTGGAGTCTATGAGAGACCAAAATTAGTCTATGAGGCGCCATGGAATCCAACGACGACACAGGGTTTACGATGGAATCTGGCCTTTTACCGAAAACCTCAAGGAGTAGTACAGGGTGGATTATTAGGACCCCTCGAAGGTATGATCCTGGCGGGCCAACATGTATTTCGACAGCGAGTAGGTGTGAGGGCGGAGGGTGAAGTCTATACACAAGGAGGCAAGAATCTTTTTGTGCTACGGCCAACAGATGTCCGTGCCTTTAAGGTACCCTCTTCGGGAACAGAAGGAACCCCTCCCTATAGTATCTCAGTCGGGCAAGTAGTACGTTATGGTGATGAAATTTGTCCTGGCGTCGCTTCACCCGAATCTGGGCAAGTACTCTCTATTGAGGGTTCAAACTTTACGTTGCGAAAGGGTCAATCGATTTTATATTATAAAAAAGGGACCGTGCGGCATGTTAAGGACGAGCAATGGCTTGACTTTGGACAGCCCGTAGTTACATTAACCTACCAACGATTAGTAACTGGTGATATTGTACAAGGTATTCCGAAGGTTGAACAGATTTTTGAAGGTCATGTCAAAGGAGATCTTAAACAACTCTTAGCTTCGACGTTTGAAAAACTCAAAAAACATCAGAGTTGTTTTCTAGCGACTCGTCCGAGTTTGAACTTTATTCAAAAGGAGATTATTGAGCGTATTCAAAAAATTTATTTATCGCAAGGTGTAAGCATTTCTGATAAGCATTTTGAAATTATCGTGCGTCAAATGACGTCGGCGGTAAAAATTTTGGATCCAGGAACTACAGGGTTATTCCTTAATGAAAAAGTATCACTAAACCGTGTTGAAAATATTAATATGAGTATCAGTAAGAAAGGCCGACCAGCAGAATATGAGCCAATTATTACAGGGATTAGTGAAATGGCTTTAAATTCAAATAGTTTCTTATCGGCAGCAAGTTTCCAAGAGACGACTCGAATTTTAACGCGTGATTCTATTTACCGGAAAACAGATTTTTTACGAGGATTAAAAGAACGAGTTATTCTCGGAGATTTAATTCCTGCTGGAACTGGATTACCGGAAGTAATTGCCTATCGAACTGCTCCCTCGGAACCAGGAGACTTTTGTTGGGAACCGAGCCCAATGGAATTTAATGAGATCTTTTCGAACCTTGAAAATCCCGCATGGGAGCCTATCGACAAGGAAAGCTCAGATAAATCACCGCCTTCTGCCCGTGAAAAGGTCTTGGCTTTGCTCCTGAAGAAAAGTAGTAAATAGCCAAGGGGTGAGCTTTGAAAGAAAAGGGGAGGCGTATTCGCCTCTCTTTTAACGAGTGTTTTTTTTATCGAGCTCTCGTATGATGTGAGAAACAGACCTACCGCCTTCCGTCTATTTTTGGTACACTAAAAACGTATTAAGAACACATTCGATAAAACTCTGAATCTTTTTTAGTAGAGTGTCATTTTTTTATCTTCTTTTATCAAACGTTTTGTTGGAGAACCTTTATGGCTTTTTTACTTGCAAAATTACCGGAAGCATACGCACCTTTTGATCCAATTGTTGATGTATTACCAATTATTCCGGTATTATTCATTCTTCTCGCGTTTGTGTGGCAAGCTTCAGTAAGTTTCCGTTAATTACGTAGGACCTTTTTTCTTTACAAGTATCCTATAAGGAATTCAATTCCATAGCGGAGAACCTTAGAGAAGAAGAAAAGTGTCTTGTTGTTTTTTCATTTTAAGGGAATTATTTATTATGCTTACGGATAGTGATATTTTTGTAGCTCTTTTTGTAGCTCTGCTCACAGGTGTTTTAGCTGTACGTTTAGGCGTCGCTCTTTACACGTAATTTGTGTCTGCATCTCGTACCATCAGAACTTGTTGTATTATGAATTTAGAAATTGTTTTTCAATTATCAGCATTAATCCTTATTGTCGCGGCTGGTCCTTTAGTGATTGTTCTTTTGGCAAGTCGAAGTGGGAACCTTTAATTAAAATAAAGAGCGGGCTGTTTGCTTCTCATGTTTGCTGGAGCTGTCTCCTACTAACGCAGGAGAACTGGTCGTAGAGTATATGTATCGACGCTCTCCCAAGGGAGAGTACTACGCTCAATCACGTCCTGTAGGACTCGAACCTACGACATCAGGTTTTGGAAACCTGCGTTCTACCAACTGAACTAAGGACGTTTTCATTCTTTGTGATCTATGACGGATTCTTAAGATATCCGGTAAAAATTACATTTTTATGAGGCTTATAACCGCTCGGAATGACAGGATTCGAACCTGCGACCCTCTGCTCCCAAAGCAGATGCGCTACCAAACTGCGCTACATTCCGTCTCATCACAAAGGATGTTTCTATGAAGAGTGTACAAGATCTTTTCCAGAACTGCAAGCAGCTCTTTATTTCCTTTTTTTCTCGTTTCTTTTTTCTTTCGTCGTATGAAAAATTTCACTCTCTACTTATCAACAGCGCCTGTTGTTGCATTATTATGGTTTACAGTTACAGCCGGTTTATTAATTGAAATTAACCGCTTTTTTCCAGATCCTTTGGTTTTCTCTTTTTAACCCTTGTGTTTTGTGCGTCTCGGAGAGGTTTCCTGAACTTCAGGGACCTTTTGACGCATGGAGTCTCTCTTATAAATATGTGTTTTCTACCTGGTTCATGAGTTGTCATGCTGTCCAATTTATGGTACTATCTTCAGTGGAAGTGTCCTCTTGGGGTTCCCTCTTCCAACTTCTTAAAGTATTCTGCAAACCGTCGAGTTTTTGCGACTGTTTTTATCTCTTTCAAGGGCCTGCCTTTGTTTAAAGTCTATCGCATCAACACACATTTTTCTATTTTTCAAAAGAAATAGTCTAAAAATATGTGACGTATTTCAGATTGTAAAGCCTTACGCTTCGTATTATGCCTACAATTCAACAACTTGTTCGAGACGCTCGAAAAAAAATTACTAAAAAAACTAAATCACCGGCTTTACAAGCATGTCCCCAACGTCGTGGTGTATGTACACGTGTGTATACAACAACACCAAAAAAACCAAATTCGGCCTTACGTAAGGTAGCCCGTGTTCGTTTAACAACAGGCTTTGAGGTAACCGCTTATATTGGTGGAATCGGACATAATTTACAAGAACATTCGGTTGTCCTCGTTCGTGGTGGTCGTGTTAAAGATTTACCAGGTGTTCGTTATCATATTGTTCGTGGAACACTCGATACTGCTTCGGTGAAAGATCGTGTTCAAGGACGTTCAAAATACGGTGTTAAAAAACCAAAATAACAAAAAATTGACACCTTTTTTATTGTTCAAAATTTAATAAAGTGCATTATGTCCGGTAGTAAACCAACAACGGTCGCTGCGATCCCTGATCCAGTGTATCAAAATCAGTTAATTCAGATGATTGTTAATCGTCTGATGAAAAAAGGAAAGAAAACTGTAGCCTATACATTATGTTATGGTGCTATGAAAAACATAGAAGAAACGACACAACAAGACCCAGTACAGGTTATTGAGCAGGCGATTCGTAATGTTACACCAAGTTTGGAACTCAAATCAAAACGACGTGGGGGTGCTACCTTTCAAGTTCCGGTACCAGTGACCGGTCAACGTGGAACTGCCTTAGCGATTCGCTGGATTTTAATGGCCTGCCGTAAACGTGCTGGTCGTACAATGGTATCCAAACTTACAAACGAATTTTTAGATGCCTCAAAAAATATGGGTGCAGCTATTCGTAAAAAAGAAGAAATGAATAAAATGGCAGAAGCAAATAAGGTATACTCCACTGGTCGCTTTTAGTCCCTCTACTCGTACTCTCAGTATTTTTTAACTAAAACATATATTTCTTTTCTATTCGAGGTAGAACTTTTTATGGCTCGCGCAAAATTTGAACGAAAAAAACCACACGTTAATATTGGTACAATTGGTCACGTTGACCACGGTAAAACAACCCTTACAGCAGCCATTACTATGGCGTTAGCTGCAAGTATGGGTGGGAAAGGTCGTAAATATGCGGATATTGACTCAGCTCCAGAAGAAAAAGCACGTGGTATTACTATCAATACAGCACACGTTGAATATGAAACAGAAAACCGTCACTATGCACACGTCGACTGTCCAGGCCACGCGGATTACGTTAAAAATATGATTACCGGTGCCGCACAAATGGATGGCGCTATCCTCGTTGTATCTGGGGCCGATGGTCC
>Ga0210003_1000216_pt1 | contig 51245 bp, 84 predicted proteins | sample LantaG_FD_182804 | JGI IMG/M metagenome (GOLD analysis project Ga0210003, IMG submission 182804) | Deep subsurface microbial communities from Baltic Sea to uncover new lineages of life (NeLLi) - Landsort_02402 metaG (SPAdes) (version 2) | ecosystem: Environmental > Aquatic > Marine > Oceanic >... | reverse complement strand
CGTCCCGGTGTACGAGCTTGTCTGCGGTTGCAGCAGTCGTACTACCGTGAGTGCCCGCTGCCGTCAGGGCCGCGTGCGTAGCAATATCAGCCGTAACGGTGCTCTTGATCGCGATATCACCGGCAGCGGCGGGAGCCACCATTCTGGCTCGACCCGCAGCATCCCGCCATACAAGCCTGCTAGGCGTTTCGAGCTGAGTCGCGCTGTGGGGCGCGGTGAGCGCCTGGTGAGTAGCAATGTCAGCCGTAACGGTGCTCTGGAGTGCGACGTCAGAGGCAGCGGCAGGAGCGACTACCTTTGCCCTCCCCGCCGCGTCCCGATGCACGAGCTTATCCGCAGTCGCTGCCGTCGTGCTACCGTGGACGCCAGCCGCCGTCAGCGCCGCGTGCGCGTCCACGTATGCCTTAGTTGCGGCATCCTGCGCGTTGGACGGGTCTGCAAACCGGGCCCTGGCAGAACCGTCCCGAATCACCACCTTGTCGGCAGTGTTAGTCGAGACCGCTCCGTGAATCGCTGTCGTCGCCGCGACGTGGGCAGCAACGTCAGCGATGACCTGGATGTTCGGTGCCAGATAATGCCGGTCGTCCGTGATGTCAATCACATCCCCGGTCGTGATCGTGCCGTAGGCGATGCTGATATCCCAGGTCACTCCGGCGCTGTGCGTCGGTGCGGGAATGTCTGCGAGCCCGTCAGCACTCTCCAGCAGAGTGATGCGGACAGTCTGCGCCACCCACCCCGCCCGAAGGACTAACCGCCAGCCTGTCGTCCCTACTACGGGATGTGCGAGTGTCTTCACCACGGCGGCCGTGTTCCAGTAGGGGTAGCCATACACGAGGGCCGCGCCAGAATCGGTTGAGACTTCACGTGCCCCGCCTTCGGTCACCTCTAGGTCGTTGAGGTAGCCGAGTGCTACCCCTTCAATGTCGGGGTCGTTTAGCCAGAGCATACGTTGCCAAGTGACCATCTCGGCCATGGTGTAGCCGCCAGCCGCACCATCTCCGGTCCCGTCGGTCGTGAAGAGTATGGAATCCTCAGCCATTTGACTTGTCTCCTATGTTAGAGTGATATGGTTTTCTGCTCTTGCTGACGCCTGCGCGCCCAATCTCTCTTCGCTGCTTCACTCTGCCTTTGTCGAATCTGTGCCGCATGTTCTGGGCCATAACGTTCGCCATACATCTTATCTCTCAGTGCTTCGCTTTGGCTCTGTCGGCGCTCAGGTGACCAAGCTCTCTTTGCCGATTCACTCATCTTGCGACGAGCCTTGTCAGTGTGGTTTAGCCCCCTGTGCGTTGCACTCAGTTTCTCTCGAACCTCTGCCGCACAATCTGGACCATAAAGTTCTTCATACGTTTTGCCCGTTCGTGCTTCGCTCTCTTTTCGTCGACGCTCATCTGTCCAAGCTCTCTTCTGCGCCTTACTCATTCTGTGGCGAGTTGCTTCACTACGCGTTCTCCCTGTTGCATCTGGCGGTCTCCCTGCTAGAAGATTGCTGTTGTATTCCGGTTTTAGTGTATCAAAATAGTGTTGCTCCCTCGGAGTCAACAGCTCGGGATCTTCGACATATTCGAGAATAATGAAGTCGAAGGTTTCCTCGCCATATTTGTTGAAACTTCTCTGAAGATAGATATTCTCATGCTCTCCTCGTCGAAGCCAATAACAATGCCACCACCATCGATTCTCGAAATTCTTGGCACTCCCGATATACTGATGTCCGTTCGTTCGATTCCTGATGGCATAGATACCGGCTCTTTGTGTCACTTCTCTACAGTCCCACATACTTCTCTCGGTATGAGAACGTGATTTCAGTGTTGCTACCCGCGTTCGTTCCGGTAACTCTCACATCATTGATGCCGCCTGTTGCCTCTGGGTCCGCCGCTAGATGCCATGTTGCAAGATCAGAATCTTCGGCAAGATCGGCGATTTTGTTGTCTCCAGCCTTATCTTTCACCGTTTTCAGTCCATAACCAAGAGCCAACTCGTACCAGTCGGCGTCGGCTATGGTGATGCCGTCAAAGAACAACTCCTCGTCGGTGGTGAGGTTTTCGAGCTTGGCATCAGTGATCGGCCCCTTGATCTTGATGACGGGGTAGGTCAGAAAGGTCCCGCCGTAGCTAATGGGCAGCGTCTGATCTAGCACACTGGCACCCACCAACACAGGTATCGGGGTCGGCACTGCGAATCCCGTACTACCGCCACCAATCCCAAAGGTCTCTACGGAGGTGGTTAGTGCCCGCAGCACCCCCTCGGGGCACATCAACTCAATGGCAACCTCCTCAGAATACCCGAGCCGGTTCGCGACAGGGAAAGTCACCCCGCCTCTGTAGTAGGCATCCAACTCGCGCCGTCGCCCGTCGGGATAACCGAAGGTCACGATCAGCGGGTCGTCAGACGCTACCAGGGCCTTTAGGAGTGTCTCGTGCCGGTCGTAAATCTCCTCAAGTGTCGCACCAATCGCCACTATACTCAAGAGAACCTGACGGGGCAATAAGCGGAAGCCTCGGTCGGTGACGCCGTGCTGGTAGGGTCCCTGCTCAACGAGCCGCCTTACTGGTACCATGCCGAGACCCTCGTGCCGGAGCAGGATAAACCCGACCCCATCGTTGAAGTCGTACAGTACGGCACCGTTCCGGATGGTCAGGGTGATGTCGCTCATGCGCCCACCCCCGCACCCGCGAACCTGAGGAAGCGGATGTCGTCCTGGAGTGCCGATTCGGCGAGGCCCGGATACGCCTCCCGCTGGATATTGTAGATGTCACCTGCACGGTGAATGACCGTTCCTGTGGCCTGAGTCATTGCCCCTGCCGGGAGTGCCGCCATTTGGAGTATCCCCTGGGCCATCCCCGCCATCATCGACCCACCGATCTCCGCGAACAACTTCGAGGGCGACCCGATGCCCAGCATTGCTTTTGCCCGACCAATCGCATCACTGATAGGCCCCGTTATGCTGCCGATCAGAGCTCCCGCCTTCGCCTTTGCCCCGTCGATGAGTCCCTGGATCAGGTCCCCGCCGAGGGACAGCCACCTGCCGACCATATCTTTGAGGGCTTGCCAAGCGTCAGCCAAAGGTTGGGTGATCGCGCCCTTGATGTCCTCGGCCTTGCCGGTCAGGGCCGTCCAGACGGCGTTGATCGAGTCGCCGACGGTGGTCTTGATCGTCTCCCAAATCTCGCTCGCCTTCGTGGAGACCGCGTCCCAAACCAGAGTCCAAGCACCCGAAATCTCGATTAGCCGATCTTCGACGAATCCCCAGATGGCCGCCGCTGCGCCACCCACCACGGTCTTGATCGACTCCCAGATTTCGCTCACCTTCGTGGAGACCGCATCCCATATAAGAGACCATCCTCCCTGGATCAAGGCGAGCTGCTCCGCCAGGAAATCGTAGACCGCCGTGGCCGCCGTGTTGACGGTACTCTTGATCGTCTCCCAAGTTGCGAATAGCCAGACAGAGACCGAGTCCCACGTGCGCCTCCAGGCACCCAGGATGTCCTCCAATTTGAGGCCGAAGATGTCGAAGAACAAGACCAACGCGGTGACGAGCAGGAGTTTGAGGTTGTCCCAGGTCGTCCGAAAGAAGCCGCTGATCGAATCCCACACACTCTGCCAAAGGTCGGATACCCAGGTTAGAGCGTCGGAGATTCTCTGCGACACTGCCTCGAGAGCCGCTTCGAGGGTAGCCTTGATTCCCTCCCAGGCATCGCGAAGAGCCCCCGGCATCGTCACCGTGAACCACAGTTTGAGGTTCTCGAAGAGATTGACAAGGAACTCCCAGGCCGTAGTCACGGTAGTCGTGATTTTTTCCCACGCCGTGACGAACCAGTCACGGAGGGCGGCCAGGGCTACGGGCAATTCCTCCTTGAACCAGTAGACGATGAGTTCAAAGATGGGCTTGGCCTTCTCCTCCCAGAACTCAGTCAGTACAGTTCGGATACCGCCCCAGTCCTCCTGCCACGCCTTCACGAGGAGGCCTACGGCGAGGCCTATTGCGGCAAGAATGAGAATGATCGGGCCCAGGGCTGTGACCGTCGCGATGATTGCCGGGATCGTTACGGTGATCATCGTCTGCGCCCAGAGAACGAGCGCAACGATGAGAACTGTCCCGATAACGGCAGCCAGCCCTGCAAGAATCGGCTCCAGATTCTCTTGAATGAACGCCCAGATCTGCTCGAACGCAGGCTGGAGCGTAGTGGTCCAATACTCAGTGATCACCTCGATTGCTTGCGGGATCTTCTCCTGGAGCCACTCCCAGATCTGCTGGAGAACCGGTAGAACCTTTTCCTCTGCAAGCTGCCTCCAGGCGGCCAGGGACTCGATAAACGCCCAGACCCGATCCATCACCGCTTCTGGCAGGAAGGTATCGAGGAACTCGGCGAGACCGACTAGGGCGGACTCAAGGAGCGTCTTGCCTTCCTCCCGTGCCCAGGCAAAAGCGCCACTGACTCCACCGAAAGCGTCTGCAACCTTCGTAACCGTTGTGATGACGGGGCCCTTGATAAAGTCTACCAACTTCGGGAGGAACTGTTTTGCGAGGTCCCCGACCACCCCGAGGACAGTTTGGAGAACGGGGAGAAGCGCGAGGCCGATCTCGTCCTTGGTGTTCTTGAGAGTGGTCTGGAGTGCAGCCCATTGTTGAGTCGCCGTGCCCGTTACCTCTGGCATGGCGGCGGTGTTCTCTGCCAACTTGGTCATGACCTGGGCCATGAGTGCGGCCTGTTGCTCGGCCTTGGTCATCTCATCAACTGAGATACCGAGTGATGCAGCGTAAGCTTCGTTGGCTGATGTGAGATCAACCTGGATAGCCAGGTTGTCCAGAATCATCGGGGACAGACGACCAACTCCCCTGACCAGGGAGTCCATCATGTACCCCATGTCCTGACCGGTTGCAGCGGCAACTTTGGAGAGATAGCCCATTGCGTCGGGGAGTTCGTCGGCGAATGTCTTGCCCACGAGGGATGCTGCGAGGTTGTACTGCTGCATCAGATCGGCGTCTTTGACCATCCCCAAAGACCCCGCACGAAGGGCCGCCATCGTTTCGCCGGCGTCACCGGTGATCCCCTGAAAGGCGTCGCGGATTCCCTCAAGGGGCATAGCGTCGAAGGCTAGTTTGACGGCAGCAGTCCCAGCGGCTCCGATGGCTGTTACAGCGGCAGCCCCTATGATAGCGAGACCCTTGACGGCAGCCCCACCAACACGGGATACCCAACTCTCGGTATCCTTTTCGCTATTCTGGAGTCCGCGCTTCAGGGCATCGGAATTTACCCCCAGGCGTAGAAGCGCGTCCCCAATTGTCAGTGCCACTTTGCCCCCATCTTGGCCATCAATTGCTCGGGTGTAACCTGCGAGTATTTGGGCGTCGCCTGAGAGGACTCACCCCCGCCTAGCGCATAGTTCAGCGCCCTGACAATCTCTGTCGCCTGTAACTTTGCCTCCCACTGTTTACGTCGCAGATATGCCCTCTGTAACAAGGGCAGCAGGATGGGGTCAACCTCGTCATCCCACAACCCCCACTCAGCTAGGGCAAGTTCGGCTTCGTCTTCGCTTGTTTGGAGGTAGCCTGAGTTATCTTGTTGAAGATGCCCCCAAAAGGGTACGCGAATCCTAGCACCGTTCCGAAGGCGTCCAAGAGCTCGCTGTCATAAGCCTCCTCACGTACCCCGTCCAACTCAGGGGAATAGTCCACCAAGAGGTCAACTATCATGTCAACTGACCTCAGCAGCAGAGACGAGACAAACTGGACGATCTTGGATAGCCCCTCGCCATCGGTAAGTTTCACGTCCGGGATTTCTTTCAGCATCTCGGCAAGTTCGGAGAAGGGCTTCTCCAACTTCTTGCGCCAGGCGGCGTTCTCCCGACTGCGCTTCTCGTTGATGGTGTAATCTTGTCCGCCGAGGACAACCTTGGCCGTCCTCATTAGCCAGTTGCCTCTGCGGTGAATCTGTAGAACTGGCAGAGCTTGAGCCCAGCCGCCTTAGAGGTGTCGGACAGGGCCTTGATCTGGATGGGGACTCCCGTGTAGTCGTCAGTCTTCTGACTGAACTCCAAGGCCCCGCTGATCATCGCAGTGCCCTTGTGGACAAAGAACCTGATCGGCTCGTCGTTCCCGGTGGCGGTGATAAACAGTCCCTCGAAGCCCCACTCGTACTGAGCGATCTCCGCGATGCCGCCCAACCCAGTCTCTTCGTAAGCCTTCTGGGCCGCTGCGGCCGCCACGGGCGTTACTGTACGCTGATCGCCGCCTGCCAGCTTCAGGTACGCAGCAGTCAATTCCCCAAGAACGGTCTCGAGCGTGAGCGCCTCGGCAGTCCGAACGCGTTTGACCGACGCCAACTCCTCCTCGACCGCTATCTCGGCCTCCGTGCTTGCATAGGCGGCGGTCAATGGAGCCTTCGTATAGCCTACCCTGACCCAGTTCCCACCCCAGGCAGCGCCGTAGACTGGCGCGAGTGTGCTGGGTTGCGCCTCCGCCACGGGAGCGTACCAGAGCACGGCACCGGATTTTATGATGTTTGCGACGACGGGGTTCGACATTTCATTTACCTCCCTCTTGTATTAGTTCTGCTTGTAGATCACACCCTCTTCTGAATCTCACCAACCTCATACCGACGCTCGCTCACGAGCCCAACGTCTCTTTGCCGATTCGCTCATCTTGCAGCGAGTCTCTATGGTATGTCTGTGTCCCAGATTGATTCTGCGTATCTCATGTTGCGTCCCTCAACATGATCGTGAAATATGCGAGCACAGAAAACCATCCCGTCTCGGGATCACTCAAGAGCTGACCAACCCCTTCGGTCAGGCCCCATAGAAGAGGCCCATCGTGTCCGTTGTGCAAAGCATCGTAGAGTAGGCGATAGACCCCAAAGGACTCAATCTCGCTCGGATAGCGTATGGCATCGAACCCGAAGCATCGAAATTGAACGGAACACACGAGCAACGCGTCCTCGTAGTCAGGCCCACCCCCTGGTCGGACAACGAAGACTATGCAGTTGCCGTCCTCGGGAGTGTAACCCAACGGGGGCTCGGTGCGTCCCGCATAGAGACGAGTGCCCACACAGGCGACAAGCGCTTCGTCGTTTTCAAGAAACGTCTTGACGACAGTATGGGGGTCAATCACCTAGATCCCGACTCCTACTCACTGCCTTGATGATTCCGCCTGCACCCTTGATCGCCTTCTGCAGTCCCAGATACATGAAGTGGTGCTTCATTTCCTGGTAGATCGTATATTCCGCTGCAGCGTGCACGGCTGCAGTGTGCGGCGGCAACTTTGGGATAGTCTCCACGCGCTTTCGCGCTACCATCTCGCCGGTCTTCTTGCTCTTGTACGAACCTGACAGGCTCCCCTTGTCCTTGACAGGCCCTACCGCTGGGATCGTGTAGACGGCATTGCGCATGAACCCAGTGTCGACGTTTGCCCTGACCTTGATCTCCCCCTCAGCCTGGAATGCCAAGGCGGTCAGGATTTCGTCGCTCGCATCTAGGATTGTCGCAACGACGTCGTCTTCGTACCAGTTGACCTCACCATACGTCCCGGCCATGGCTAGATCCGGAGAGCCGCGATCGAGACCGAGGTCGCCGTACTGGCGTTCACATATACCACGTCACCGGTTTGGTTATACACGCCGGGCTGGAACGGGCCAACGAACTTCTGGGTAGCGGCAGCGAGTTGCACCGTCCGGTCACTGATCGCCAGCCCATCCACGGTATTCGGCGTCACGATGGTGAGAGTAGTAGTAGCCGCCGCCTGTGCGTTCTTGACGTGAATGAAAGTCCTGCCCTCGTTGGAGAATGCTACCCCCGTGGCCTCAAACGCCGTGTACGAGGCTGTGAGACCCGCGCGCACGATCGGCTGTACTGTCAACGTTTCCCTAGCCATGCTTTCCTCCTATAACCCATGTCCTGCTTGCCCAGTCAGTGATAGCATCCCAGGCAAGAAAGTCTAGTGCTCCCAAACTGCGCTCACCGTACATGTGACCTGCGATTACAGACCGATCCATGTACACGGAATACCCCGCAGCTCTCGCCTTCTCGCAGAAGTACCGATCGCATCCAGTTGCCTGGTATCCCGACTCGATCACCTGCTTGAACCAGGGAGGTTCTAGCGTTTCGAACACGTCCCGTCGTACCAGCAGGCAGTGTGTTCCCACGAATCCCCGCTCAACTAAGGCATCGTGGGGACACGGCTCGAGGACAACGGGATTGGACGTCCACATCTCTTCGTGTATCCCGATCCAGTGCCGTATCTCGTCGATTTCTACCTGGTAGTCGTGAGGTCCTAGATCGGGCCGGGGTTGCCCAAATGCGATTGGTATCACCGGGGGGTATCGGCCAAACACTAGCGCACTGACGATCGGCACGTCCCAGGATAGCAGCCGCACCAGTGTTTCCGGGTGCATGATCGCATCCTGGTCTACCTGGAGCAGCCACCCGCAATCGGGCAAGACTAGCAACCCCTGAACTAGCGCGTCCCGTGCCTCAGAGATCGGCAGGGGTCGGTCAGGTTGTCCCGCACGAACTTCCGTAAAACCCTTGGGAGATTTGAGGGTCATCAGACTATCGTGTAGCGCCCACGTCGGGGGCCCAGCAACGGGTATCCCGATCGCCACATGCTGAGGAAAAGCTCGCTCAGGAGCGACATACGGGACCGGAGAGTCATCGATTCGGAAAGTGACCCGAGAGTTAATCTGTGTTACCATCTATCGCCTTTCTCAGCGATAGGACCAACCCCGACGGCCCACGCTGCGCTGGGCCCACGATTTCGTAAACTTCTGCGTTTCCCAGGATTTCCCCAAACCGCTTGGTCGCGCGGACTCGGTCATGCGATCCGATCGCTGTAGCGATCGGCAACCTCAACTGTGCATCAATCATAGCCAGTTTCCCAGTACCGAGGACTTCTCTTGGACGGATGTGTTGGAAGCCACAATCAGTAGTGCTGATGACCGTGTGGTAGGGCTTCGGGTTGCCGTACCCATCCACCGCCGATGAACGCTCCAGGATCTCGCACTCGTCCTGCATCGCCGAGTCCTGCGCCGCGCGCATTCGGGAAAGCTCGGTTGCCGTGAAGTGCTGCATCAGAGAGCCATCTCACGCTTTCTAGCCCAGTATCGTTTCAGACCCGCCAAGTTATTCTCTCTCCGGGAGGTTGCCGATCCAGACAAACTTGTCCTCATCTGATTTGGTTGGCCAAGGGATTGGGCTAATGGTGGTGATAGCCCGTCGGGACCGATAGTACCTCGCCCTCTTCTGGAACTGCTCTACTACCTGCGAGCGATCAAACCGGCCACCATCTGCCGCGTAGTTATAGTCCTGCGCGACCCCTGCAGCCTTTTCATCCCAAATATCCGCAGCGGCGCCGTTGAGATCATAGGTCGGAATCCAGTTGTCGTTCGATTCCTGCGTCGGAGGCTCCGTAGCCGCATCCCACGTGTATGGCTCCTCACCGCGCTCATCCATGAGAGGATGACTTTCGATATACTCTGCAATGAGCTCGTCCTCATACGTGGTATCATCAGGCTCGTTGACCATCCGACGCAGCCTAGCGATCTCAGCCGCCGTTGCGGACATTGGCTACCCTCACACGTGTCGATACTTGATCACGAGCTTCGCGACCAGCCCAGCAGTCGTGGAATCACAAGTGACAGTCAGGTATTCGTCGGCATCCCAGACAGGAAGCTCGACATTCGCCGTCTTAGCCAACCCGCTGTAAGCCTTGCCGGTCGTGGAGCCAGCCGCCAGTGCGCTGATCAGGTTGTTTGCGTCCGTGGTCGCAGTCGTACCGATGCCCACGTTCAGGTTGGCAGCTGCGGTAGACTGGGTCGTGAAGAAGATGCAACACTCTACGATAAAGACTTGCTCCAGCTCAGGGTTGAGCACGGAGCCGACGGCCCCACCAGTCGTCGCAGCAACGCCGGCAAGCTCCAAAACAAACGACCCATCCTTGAAAGGCATGATAGACCTCCTAGTTTCTGAGGGCCGGCGGTACCGGCCCCATTGTCAGTTGTGCGAACACACAGTTCTAGAGCTAGGTGGCAGTGGCCATCAGACCACCTCTGTAGGCGGTGGCGTAGTCAGCAGCCAAGATGTCGATCAAGTCATCCGCAATTGCGCCACATCCTGCAAAAGAGTTATGCCCTCTCAGCAAAATCTGGTGAACCGCAGTACAGTTGTCGTCGATAGCCTGCGTCAAGGTGGAGCCACCGGGGAGGTTGTGGAACAAGCAGTCTTCGAATTGGACGGTAAAGCCCTCGTTGTTAATGTCGACGTCTACGAAGACCAGTACGTGCGTCACCGCCCCTGCCCAACTCTTGAACTCGCACTTGACGAATTTGTTGCGCTGGTTGTCTCCGGCGCCTTTGTGCATCCACAACCCACGCGAAGCTCCAGTACGCACCAGTGTGGTCTGGCCGATAGTGCAACGGAGAAACACGTTCTCCCCGCCCGACAACTTGAGTGAGTAGGATGCAGCGTCCGTGGCCGTCGGGCACATGAAGAACACATTCTCGAAAAAGCATCTCTGGCCAGTTACGATTGCTACCCCAGATGCAGCACCGGCTGCCTTCTCCTGGTTGAGCTGCATGTTTTTGATGATGCAGCCGTTCCCGGTAAACGTGACCGTCGGCGTCAGGGCGGTAGCCGCCGCCATAACAACACGACTTCGCTGACCCAGCCCGTACAGGGGAGGTCCGAGACCGATCAAGTGCGTATAGTCCTTATCCCAGAGAATCGACGCGGTTGGGTTGTCCTGTGTGTCTCTCGCCACGAAGAATACCGTGTCGTGCCGATCAGCAACACAGCGATCTTCGGCCTCTATCAGCGTCTTCAGAGGTCTGTCCCAGCCATCACCGAGCCATGTGTCATCGCCGTTCTCGGTATCGACCAGGTAGACCTTCTGGCCAGGCCCTTGCGGAATCGCCAGCGCAGAGAGATACCTCTTGATTTCACGTCGCCAAAGACTCATGATGATTATCCTCCCTTCTACGGTGTCAGTACGGCGAACGGATACCTGTTAGCCTCAGTCTCCTGAATCTTGTTGATCGGATTCGGGACCTGCCAGGCCACTCGCATCACACAACGAAGCGCAATCATGTCTTGCTGTGCCAAGTTGTACTTGATGTTGCCTGCCTCATCCTGAATGATCGCCTGATCCAGTACCTTATATGTCATGTCCTGACGCATACAGTAGACCAGTTGGCTCCAGTCGCCGCTGATGAGCAAGGCCACCGTCGCATCCCAACTGCCGTTCAGAGGGAACTCGATTGGCCCGCCGTCCAAGGTATAGCCCGTCCGCGCGGACATATCCTGGGTGAAGATCGGGACGCCGTTCTCATCGCGAAGCCCACGAAGCCGTCCCCTCATCGAGATGGCTGCGACGTGGCCGGTTGCCATAAAGCCGTCTTCCTCGATCTGAGCGATGACCCCATTCTCGTTCATGAGATCGTCGTAGAGGTCAGCCCCAAGACCGAAAGCAACTGAGTTTCCTGCGGTCCCAGCGTTGGTCACGATATTGACCGGCCAGCTTGCAGGCGCGTTAGTCCCGAAATAGACCGCAGCGTCGAACACCCGACCAAACTCTTCTTGGATAGGCTCTCGAATCTGTCCCCAGATGTCATATTCCACATCGTCGAGCACGTTCTGGGGGATCGGGATGATGCACGCGATCTCCTCGGCATCCAGATACTTATCGGCCCAGGACAGATCCGCAGTCTTCTTGAGTCCGCCCGCCCCACTGGTGCTGCCAGTCACAAAGTACGCCGTCGGCAGAGATGCCAGCACCGGCATACGGCGCTGGGCTCGCGGCATGTCAGGCAGACGCCGGCCCAACTTCATCACCGTGCTCATCTGCGAGATACCCTTGATGATCTCTCGAGAAACGTCTTCTGGAATCAGCGACTGCGCGTCAGTCCGACTGATTACGTCGTTGAAAGGCATGTGAATTACCTCCTATGCTGTTTTCCCTGTGGCCCTCCCCGACGCCGCCCGAATGAAATCATTCATGGACCGTGCCGGGGCCCCTGTCTGACCCGCACCGGCGCCCGCATTGCCCTTCGGCATCGGGGGCTTGGCGAACAGAGCGGGGTGGGCCTGTTTCAATTCGTTCCACTTTGCACTACCCTTGCGGTCAAAGAACTCGCCCGCCTTTGCCGCCAAGTAGGCCAGCGCACTATCCGTGCATCCGATCTCTGGCCTAGCGCCCTCCTCAAAGAACTGGAGGCGCTCCTCCGCAACATCCAACTTGGCGGTCATGGCCTCGAGTGCCTTCCGCGCCTCGGAGCCCTCCTCCAGCTTGATAGTCGCATCCCGCAACTGCCCAGCCAGACCTTTGCGCTGCTCCCTCTCGGAGGTCAGCGCAGTCTTGAGGCCCGCGACGTGCGCGTCCAGGAGAGTCTTGGGGGCTTCCTCCAATGCGGCGTACCAGGTCTCATAGGTGGGGGCCGGCGTCCCGCCGTCATCCCCGCCTCCGCCTTGGTCGCTATCTGGGGCACTGTCCCCGCTCCCTCCGTTCCCTCCGCCGCCCCCACCCCCTCCATCATCCGGGGCATAGAAGCAGCGGTACTGCCAATCGTTCCAACGTAGCACTTCTCACCTCCGCGTCTCGCTTTGGTCGGACCTCTCGCCCTCTAGGGTTTGCAGGCATTTTGCCTGACAAACAAAAAAACGCCCCAACGGGAGGCGCTCTGGGCGCTCCAGTTGAGGCGTTCGTAACGCTCTGTGTTATTCAGTTGTCGAACAAGATTCCGTGGCCTTGGTCGGCTGTTTGTCGCAGACCGTGTATTTTGTTAGATCAATCAATGTGACGCGGCCGCGCCGGCACACTTCTAGTATACCACGTTCTGGATCAAAACGCAAGAGTAGTTTGTTTGTTCCTGGTTCCCGAATCTCGATCCACATCACTGATCTCCGACATCTCAGATCTCTTCTAATGATTCCCCGCTTATTCTTTCATCATATGTCTTGCCCAATTGCTTTGCACTCTTCTCATGAGCGCGCAGGTCCTCCTTCTGCCACTTGCCATCATCCAATAACTTGAGCCAATCCGAGTTCAATTCACCTGAACCTATATCTATGATCAATAATTTCTCAAGCATCTGCTTATTCCTTTAGCGAAACAGCCTAACTATTGCTGCCTGATCTTCCCCTATACCACCGCCACCAACCACAACTGCTTCCCATTCACCCAGACAACCGAAACCTGAGCGGGCCGTACAAATAATGCGTTCAACCGGGATCTCGGCTCGAAGTGCTACGCCAACACCGATATGCTTATTCTGTGACGCAAATTCTCTTGCTGTATAGTTAGTAAGACTCCAACTCTCTAACACATTGCTTTGAATCGCGATGGTTTGTCCCTCCATTAGACCTTCATGTCCAATCTCAGGCAGACCTACTCCTCGATACAAGACCAAAGAATCTAAACCTGCTGCCTTGAATTGTTGTTGAGTCCAGTTTTGCATCGTTCTCAGACAATTCGCAACCGCTTCTTCGCTGGTTGCGTATGGCAAGCCCTCGATCAACGTACCATCACTTTTCTCAAATACGCTGAGCATACGCTGATCAATGTTCCGAATACCCGTAATCGCTAAACTTCGCTCTCTCTCGACCAATATACTCTCCAACCGTTCTTTCTGCCAGTCGGATAATTCAGTTCCAAATACTTCTGCGGCCACTTTCTGAATCTCCAAACTCCGGTAATCCGCATCATTACTCGTCGATGCCCAGGTTTTGATAAAAGCATTCGTTGCCTCTTCTGAAAGTTGAGTATGTTCTGATAGATAAAGAGCGATTTCCTTTTTCTGTGCTAGGCGTTCCTCATTGCTAGGCGGCATCTGTACATGCCGGCCTTGTCCAAACCATCTCTGCCCTTTCTCTTGTTGTTCGGTAGCTTCCTTTTCACTAATGGCTTTCAAATTGGGCCAAACAGGATAAGGCTTAGGGGACAATCTCCGCAAATCTATCGGCACCGCTTTGGGCGTCACTCCCTTGAGCAAATCCTGGACGCTCGTGACCGTTACGCTACCCCCCCACACGGGATCGAACTTGTAGGCCCCCATCTGAGCGAACTGAATCTGCCCAGCCTTGTACGCCTCGAAACGCTCCGCTCCCATGATACTACGCTGGACCGCATCCGGCTGTTGGTCAAACCAGTCTTGCCCAGATGTCCAGGCAATCTCGGGCATCCCTTTGACGATCGGGCATCCTGTGCAACGCCCCGAAGAATGGTCGGGTATGATCTGATTCAGGTTGTAGACCGTCCCGTCGTCAGACAGACAAGCTATACACACCCGCCCATCATGGGCTGTCAACCGCTTCTGCCCAAGGACGACCCCACTGGCTGCGTACTGGTCTACGCTCGCCTGACGGTAAACTCGGAGCTGCTCGGAGCGGGCGATAACCAGCGCCTTCTGTAGACCGCCAGTGAGTGCATCCCGCATTTGCAGGGCCGTCTTCCGGGGGTTCCATCCCCTAGCGGTGCCCTGCACGAGCGCATCTGTCAACTGGTGCCATCCCGCCGGCGCCTTCTCATCCTTCAGCATCCGTTGGCGGAGCAAGTCACCGACCGGCTTGCCATCCCCCGCGATACCGACCATGTGCTGAACGGCGTCGATCGGTAGTCGATCAAACTGAGCTGCTACGCCCGGCCAGTAGCTGAGCTGAGTAGCCTGTACAGCATGGTCTAGCCCTTGCTCGACTAATCTATCTTGCTGATGCGTTATAGTGTCAGTCGCATAGGAAGCATACCGCTGGAACTCGTCCGCGGTCTGTGCTTTAAGCGACTGATAGCGACGCAAGCGATATACCTTCGCTGGGCTCACGGTCTCGCCAGCCTCGCGCGCCTCGGCCATCTCTCGCGCCAGCAGTTGAATATCAGCGTCGAGAGCGTTCTCCACGCTTCTCCAGCGCAGGGCCATCTCCGTCATTTGCTCGTGCTCTTGCATGAGTAGCTGATGCTTGAACTGTCGCATGGCACGTACTACTTCTGGCTCAGGCATCGCTTATCCTCGTGATATTCAATCCTTGCCCTGCCTCGCCTCGACTTGCCAGACCCCGCCATTCCAGACCATGCCCTATTGAGCTTAGTGTCCCGCTTTTTGACGGATTGTTTGATTCATTGTTGCATTTGCTGAAGGCTCAAACCGGCCCTTCTGCTCCTCACAGTGTGTTCGAGCCTCTGCCTCCGTCCACGTCTCTTTCGGGTAGCGGAAAGCCTGCGTCGTGGTCGTCGTCTGGCCCTTTAGCCTTCCGATGATGATGTTGAGCTTGCCGGATTTGATTCGGCGGAAACTTTCTGGTTGGAACTGCCCTGGACTGCGAATCCTGCAGGAACTTTCATTGGGATATGGCATCTCCTACTCCCTCATGTGTGTCTGGATGATAGCCTACGTTTCCCGTATCGTACCTTCGGTGTTGCTTGACCCCTTGGCACCCCGCCGGATACCGAGGGCGTAGGCGTAGTGGACGACAACGCTCATCAAGATCATACTCTGGCTCATCACCCTGAAAGAACGGGCGTTCTGCCTCAGCCCGAACCGTCTCATAGTAGCCCAGAGCAAACCGTAGATCGCCTTCATGCCCGTGCCGAGAGTCTTATACTCGTCGCCCGCCTCAACAATGAGAGCGTCAGCCTCTTCCTGGGTCATCAGGTCCAGGACTTGCTGTATCGAGGCCTCGAGGTCAGGAGTCTGTGTCTTGGATTCGCTCACCGACATCTCCTTCAGGAAATTCTCGCTCCCAGACGGCCTCAATCCATCTCCAAGGCAATTTCCATGCCTCGGACACAGCCTCCCACAACCTGAAGATAATCTCGGACACAGCCCTCCACAACCTGAAGACAATAGGGTCCAACCAATTTGTTATCGCCATATCCTCCTGCCACCCGCGTCCATGTTGCCATAACAGCGCAAGCCAGAAACAGACCAGGGACAGAAGGATCAGAGCAATTTCCCAGACAGACAGCTCGTTCATCGAGATTCTCCTTATTCTAGGCCGCTACCTATTACCATGTCCCCCTCTACGTGTGAAGATAGTATCTGAAATGACAATCGGTCGTACTGATTGGTCTGATAGGCATAGCTTCTCAGCCTTCGCTCATGCTGCCACTACTAGTCCGTCGGCACTCAGCGATGTCCACAGGCAGTAGACCGCCAACGCGCCGCTGTCCGCCTGCGCCGAGAGGGTCAGGATGATGTCGTTGCCGTCCGTGATGATGAAGTCCTTCATCACCGACAGCGCCTCGATCTCGGCGTCCGGCGTTGCATCGTGCCAAATCTCCCGTGCGGCCAGGAGCGTCATGTCTGTGTTAGCGATGATGGTAGTCGTGGCCCCGGCAATGCCGACCGCGCCGTTGCAGCCGAGGGCACTGGCCACGCTCGTGACAACCACGGCGACGACCCGCACGATCACATCACCAGTGACCGTGAAGAGCACTGGGGCACCGTCGGTATCGTCGAACGTCAGGGCCTTCCGTGCGATGTTGGCCCCGAAACCGGCGGCCTCCTCGATTTGTTCCCTGTCACTCGTACTGATTGGTCTGATGGGCATGTGATTCCTCCTTCAGCTATAACACAAATACAGGCACGCGCATTCTGATTGTGATCTTGAACACGCCCCCAAGCTTATCGCCCGGCCTCTTGAAGACCTTTTCGTGGAACTCCTGCGACCACTCTATAAGAGGCTCTGTCTTTCGTCCCATGTCACCATTCCAACGTGATCGTGAGGGTCGCATCTAGGGCGCCCGACCGGATAAACACCAAGTTGTTCACGTTCTCGTTCCGGGGTATCTCAAAGATCGAGTCCGCCGGAAGCAGGTAGCCGAACGTCGCTGTGGGGTCTTCCCCCGTGTAGAGGAACCGAACGCCCGCTGTCGCTGCGCTGATGGTAGCAATGCGGGCCCTTTCCAACTGGTCGAGCGTGAAGCCGAAGTCGGCGTGATTGATCGCCTTCGCCGTACTGCTAATCGTTACGGCCTTCGCCACCCGCGCAAGGTACGCAAACTCAGCCATGTCAGTCCTCCTCCATCATATGCTTCGTTGTTCCGATTTATCATCACAGTTGTCCCAAGCACTCGGCGGCAGATCCGGACTCAATGATACGCCACAGAACGGGCAGAAGAGAATAGGAACCGCGTACTCGCTATTCACCACTAGATGCCAAACTTGGGGGCCATTAGGATAGAGTTGGCGCTGTATGATCTCAGTTTCATAGAAGCCGCTGTCCACCAAGTTACGTTGCATGCGAATCATCGCATCACATGGATGTATGACGATGTCTGAACGCCTTTGTGAAATTGACATCAATCTCTCCTCCATCATTCGTCGCGCAGGGATAGCGAGTGCGATCTCCTCTGACACCCGCCTCGGCAGAGTATATCCGCCTCTAGCATCAGTCGTGATACCCCAAAGTCGCGCATTCCGTTCATCAGTGTTTTCCACCCCTGGGCACCATCTCGCCAGCACCTTCAGGAGATGACGACGCTTCATCTCAATCCTCCTTTCTCATATTCTATCGCGTTACGCGGACGTTGCGCGCGTAACATCTGCCGTCACTCTCAGACTACTCTCCGTCAGTGTCTCGATGTTGCCGCCCGAGAGAACCTGAACATCATAGATCATCTGCTTCCCAACCGGCAACTTCGCCGTCTCTACCGCAGCGAGAACGATCGTGATAGTCCCAGCAGTCTCATCGTCCACGGTGACTGAGCCATTTGCGGGAGTGCCAGCAGCCGCACGATTCAGGCGAATCAGGCCTTCGCTCTCGGTTATCAGGATATAGGAGGACAAGTCTGAGTGAGCCTCCGCCTGCTTGACCGTGAACCATAGTTCGGTTCTGCCCGCCAGGGACCCCAGCCCGGTGAGCGACTGAGACCAGTCATCTCCGCGATGAATCGTGAGACGATCACCAGACAGTGCATCCCGGATCTGCGCTGCTGTTTGCGTCAGCGTCCGAGTGACGTTGCTCCAGAACTTGCTAACCAAGTTTCCGATGATATTGCCAGCAGTGCCTGCCACGTAAGCCCCGGGCAGGGCAGTCGACCACGGGTCGCCAGCAGAGGAAGCGTCGGTGATCGCCTTGCCAACACTGCCCGCGATCTGATGGTCAACGGTTGGCTCATCCAACATTGCATCGGTTATCGCATCAGGATCGATCGTGGCCACCGCTTCCGAGATGGCTTCCGTGCTATCAGCAGCGGGAGCGAATGTGCCCCCGACATCCGAGGGCGTCGCTGCGTCCTTACTGAGCAGTGCCCTGAAGAAGCCGAGGAGGGTATTGACACCCGTGCCAGTGAAGGCCCCGATGCGATTGAGTATGGTGGTCTGATTGGCTGCTGTGGCCAAGCCAGCGACACTCGCCTTGTACTGGTCTGGGTTATCCAGATCAACCTGAACGGTAGCAAGTGCTGTCGCTGTGGCCAACAGTGCATGACCTGTATCCATCTCGGTTTTGGTCGGTCCGTCGTAGGTCGCAAGCTCCGTCGCTACTTGGGCTGGAGTGGTCAAGAGGGCATGGGCGATATCCATTTCGGCTTTCGTCGGACCATCATAGGTTCCCAGTTCCGTTGCTACTTGCGCGGGCGTCGCCAGAAGCGCGTGAGCCGTGTCCATTTCGGTCTTGGTGGGCGGATCATAAGCGGTCAGGGCATTGGCAACATTGTTGTCCGAGTCCAGCCCGCCTGCGTCGCTTATAGGCAAGCCGCCTGCAGCGTCCGCGGCTGCGGCTGGTAGCGCCGTCCCAGACAGGCCGCGTGTCGCAGAATATGCCGAATCAATCAGCAGAGCGTTGAGGCCAGCCGCCCGGAACCCGATGATTGGGCCTCGCCACGGGAGCACGCCCGTAGCAAAGCCGGTGAACCACCCAAAACCCTCGGTGTCGTTATTGATAGTTCCACCACTAGCAGGTATCTCTATCGAGTACATCCCGTCGCCCTGATGCGCCCAGTCGTGAAGGCCGCCGGTCGTTGGCGTTACGGCGGTCTGGGTCATCGCGCCCGCTGTAGCGCAAAAGTTCCACACCAAGTCCATGCCCGCCTGGTTGTAGGCAACAGCCACCTCGCGAGTAACAAAATCGGTGCTATCCAGCAAAGGCATGATATTAACTGGTACTTCAGCCAGAGCTACATCCGCATCATACCATAAATCTGGCAAGGGACACCTCCTTCTTGCTTTCGCATCTTGAATATGCTATAATACCAAAGAAACCTTATGCAAAGGAGAGCTTTCATGAAATGCAAATGTGGTTGTGGCCAAGAGTTTACGCCGAGCGAAGCTACACTCTGGCGCATCAAGCAGGGCCAAGATTCGGGATACATTGCGGGACACCAAGGGCGCAGAGAGCGAAATCCACGCTGGCAAGGCGGTCGGTTCATTTGCGATCAGGGCTATGTATATCTCTTGCGCCCCGACCATCCCAACGCGCTCAAGAAAGGATATGTGGGCTACATAGCTGAGCATCGTTTGGTAATGTGCGAATATCTGGGTCGCGCTCTGGAAGCCAACGAACTGGTACATCATCGCAATGGCGAGAGGGCCGATAACCGCCTCGAAAATCTGGTGCTCATTACCAGGGCCGCTCATGCCAGTCATCACTGCAAAGGCGAGAAGAGCGGCTCTTGGAAAGGTGGCCGTAAGCCAATCGTCTGTGCGACCTGTGGCAAGAGCTTTCTGCCCGAAGACCGCCGCAACGACTATGGGGCCCAATACTGCTCTCGCCAATGTTTCTATGACCGGAATCGACATCGACACTGAACCACTCACCTCACTGCATCTGCGCATAGTAGTACCAGGGGTTGCCCGCCGCCGCCACCGTGTACTCAATCATCAGGAGGGGGCGTTCGCCTGCCGTTGCATACTCAGCACTGCGAAGATAGGCGTAATGTCCACTCTGGGCAGCCTTTTTCCAGACAATCATACCGTGATTGGCCGCTATCATGTTTTCAATTTCAGTTCTGGCCGCTGCGTCTGCATCCGCCAGGTCGTTCTGAGTATTCTCTACGCCTGAGAGATTGCCCGTGAACATATCAGTCGCATGATAGTCTGTACCTGCCACTGAGCATCCTGCATCGGCACCACCGTCACTGCCCGTATCTCCAGCCCAGCGAGTTGTAGATGGTACCGCGTAATTCCAAGTGCAGTTTTCTATCCACGCAGAGTTGGCCGCCAATATGCGATGCGCAAATACATCAGTGAGACCATCCCACGAATATGCACCAGTCCATAAGGTCAGTGCTCCATCAGTTACGGTCGGACTAGCTGGTATTCCACTCAGATCAAATGTAAGGAGAGAAGGACCTTCTCCAGAATCCCAGACCCCCAGTGCCAGGTCCCCACCATATTCAGTATCTGGTGCGCCAGCGCGCACCAAAGTGTCCGCCGTAGCAACTTGTGAACTATATGTGGGGTCAAAGACCAACTCGCCCTCTGGCAGCTGCGCTAATTCGTCCACTCGTGCACCAAGGGCCAGGAAGAATCTGCCACTGACGGGATCACGCCAGATGCGCTTGCGCAGGTTGATGCGTGCCGTGCCCAATCCTCCAACGTCTACATGGGCTGTACTCTGTGGCATCTGGGCCAACAGATTATTCGCCGCCGTCCGTAGCTCGATCGCGCCGGCCAGGTCATCAAACCCGCTGTTGATGTCCAGAACTCGGCCGACCTGATACCAGCGGTAGACCTCGTGTGGGTCTAGCTCGTAGAGCAGACTAAGGAAAGTTTCATTGGCAGGTGTAGTCGGCCGTGCATTCTGCCCAATCCAAGCCCTAGCCCGTTGGCTCAGGCCAACCTCTTCCTTGAGGATTCGGCCCTCTACCCGCTGCCTCATCCACACGTTGTCGCCCGCGATGCTCCAGAAGCCCGTCCACTCCGTCAGGCCAACGGGATACAGCTCTACCTCCGCGCCTTGCGGCCCCAGAATGAGCGGTCTATTGATGCTTCTCAGTTTGGCCCTATCGTAGGTCGGCGCACCCACAATTGGCTGCCATGTTCGTGTCGGCCAGTGCAGATAGCCTATCCCCAGAAGCCGGAAGCGGATGCGGTTGTTACCCACACCAAACGATGTCCAGCCATCTTCGGGCTTGTCATCGGGCCTGCCCAGCGCATAGTCCCAGGCGTTGCGGCCCACTGTCCAGACGCCCGCCGAGGCGCGCACAGCGCAGTCCACCGGTGTCTTGTCGGCAAGGTGCAACTGTGTGCTCAGCACAGTCACGAACCAACGATGGCCGTTGTCCAGCAGAAATGTCTTATTATAGGGCTTCCGCAGTTCTACAATCTCACGCGCCATCTGGCTCCTCGATCACCCTCACCAGGTATATCTCGCCGCCTGGCCTGCCGTCGAAGCAAAACTGGGGCATCACTCCTCCCCCTGGTCAAAATTGCGCTGCTGGGCCATCAACGCTTTCGCAAGGCTGTTCTGCTGGTTCGCGGTCTCGTCCTGTTTGTCCTTCTCAAGCTGCTCAAGCTGCTGACCGGTCCATCCTTCCTGCCGCAGAATCGTAGTCAGCGGAATCCCCGTCAGCGTACCCATTTGTCGGATCTCCGCCTGCATCTTCGGTTGGACCGTCTCTGGCTTGGCAAACCCCACCGTGATGGAGTTCGCATCAACCTTGGTTCCCGCGAGTTCCAGCAGAAACGCCGCCAGTTGACGCCAGACGCTCTTGAATCGCTTGATGTACGTGTTGCACTTCTTGTTCAGCGGGGCCTCGAGAGCAATGAGCGCCTCACCAGAAGGGACTTCGCCCTTTCCAAAGAAATGATGATGAGGTGTCCGGCTGATAGCACTGACTGCGCCAACCAGATCATCAATCGCGTCGAGAAAGTTCTGTAAGGGGGTTGAATTAAGCTGGCCAACTGATGCTGGTTGGCTTTGGCCATCGCCAGCAGGAATATCCCAGATTTCGCCAGGCATATTTTTGAGTTTGGTCGTGTCACCACCGCTGATGATCCATCGCTGCGTCATAGCCCCAAACTCGGCACTTATCATCATGTCCGCCAGGAGCTTGTTTATGGCCTTCTGGATTGGGATTACATTCTGGAGCTCGGAGCTGCAATCGCGACGTTCGCGCCTAAAATGGAATACTGGAATGATTCCTGTCGGATTCTCCGCTTGTGGATCGTCCATAGGCTGAAAGGCGTTCGCGGTTTTCGGCGGCTCGGCTTTCAACGTCCTGTAGTATTCCAGACGATCAGGATAGTATAGAGTGAGTTGCCAGTGGCCACTCTCCTCTTCCCACCATTTTGCGGCCCATAGTTTAGTTCGGGGATTCTCAGGGTCGTACTGTACGTGGATCAGCGAGGGATTAATATAGTAAGCCTCGATATCCTTGTCCTCGTCCTTCCAGGCGACAACGAATGCCTCGCCAGTGACTAGAGCGGCACGATGCACACTCTCCTCGTCCAGATCCAACTCCGTGACCATCCAGAGATTCTCGATCACGCCGGTGGCTGCGTCGTTATTCGCCACACCAACAGTCACGAGATCCAGTCGCTCCAAGACGGAATCAACGACTACGGAACACCAGTTCTCGACAAATCCGCCTTTTATGGAGCGAAAGACCTGCTCAAGTCGCTCAGTCGAGTAGACCAAAGGATGGTTGCCGTCATAGTAGGCCCACAGCATTACATAGGATACTTGCTTGGCCGTCAAATAAGCGTAAGCCTTCTGCAAATCCGTTTTGACCGTCATGTTCACCACCCACTATGACTTCTTGCTTCCTTCGTCACTCGTTCGGCGCCAACAACCGCGCATCTGAGAGCATCAAGTCGGTGGAAATCGTTTTTGTTCTTGATGACCTCGGTCGGCTCGCCGCTGGCATCTAGTACGCGCCCATAGGTCCCGAGCTCGTCGCGCAGGCCGGTGCAGGTGCTGAAGACAAACAGGCGTTGCTGCTTGAACAGGCCAATCACCCGATCAATGCCAGGCTCCACCGAGGAGACCGGTGGCCGCTGCACCCGAATGCCTGCCTGGGCCCAATCCCATCGCTCTTGCTGCTCAGACGGCGCACCGCCCCACCAGCTAGTAACCTGGTCAGCGTACTGGTGATTCAGGGCAGCATAGACGTGCTGCCTAGTGCTCTTATTGCCCCGCAGAGGGTCGTCAAAAACGTAGTAGCTCACCTCGCCACGGCGGTCTGGCTCTGGATCCTCTGCCAGCCAGATGAGCGCGTTGTTTATGGCGCCGTAGTCGATGCCTACAATGCAACGCCAGTTGGCAGGGATGGGAAAGGGGTCAACTAGGTGTATCCCCTCCTCATACGCCTTGTAGATCAGGCTGGCCGGCCGGGCATAGTCGCCCTCATAGAACATACTGAACTTCCAGGCAGGGAGCCTCACCCTGGCAGCGTCGAACTCTTCGTGAGGAAAGGCTGGATTGAGGACGCTGGGGAACTGAATCACGTCTATGTGCTTGGCTCCAGCTTTCCAGGGATCGTATATCTGTGTCTTGAGCCAGCCCAGGTTGTAGAGCGTGGTCGTGCCCAGAACGCGGCCTTGATTGAGAGACAACCTGCGCAAGACAGCCTCCCATGCCTCGACACGAAACTCATCTTGACCAACCTCATCGAGCCAAGCCGCTTTGGCTGTGGCAGCCTCAAGCCCAGCAGGGGCCGCAGCGGATCGAAGAATGATTCGCGCCCACATAGGATCGTTCTGACTCTTGGCCAAGAACTGACCCGTGCCTGGATCTCGCAACTCCATCAACTTGTCACCTGCCCAGTAGCGACCAATGCCCAGAGTGAACTCGAACACGGAACGCATCTCAGGTAGCATCTTGAGCTTGAACAGGTCAAATGTAGACGTGACAGCGAGATAGTCGCCAGGGCCGCACCGGCTGATCTCGCGATTGAGCCACCAGGGTCCGAGGCTAGTTTTGCCGCCTTGAGTGCCGGCGAGCATGAAGACGAGCCGAACCTCGCTGTCCAATGTCGCCAGTTGACCAGAATGTGGGCTGAGTATGAGCTTGCCACCCTCACGCCTCCAGAGTTGCGATGTCCTCTGTCCCCTGGCCATCGCCAGCGCCGTCACCGCCATCTTGTCCGTCCTCGCCATCCTCAATCTGCGGTAGCTGCTCGGCCGGTCGCTCTATGATGATCTCGGTGATAGGTATGGGGCCGCCTTCAGGGCCACTGAGTTGTACCAGCGCCGGCAATAACAACTTCAGGTACGTGGCGCGCCTATCCATGATCCTGAGCATAATATCCACAGACGCAAGCTCACCCCCCATGGCCTTGTGATAGACCGCGCCAGTCAATTCGTCCAAACGTGCCAATTCCAAGTCCAAGAGATCGCCTGCCTGCTCTCGCCTATCCGCTTTGAGCTCTCTCAAGGCCATAGTCACATCGCGATAAGCTAGGCCAACCGCATAACGCGCCAACTGATATTCGACTCGAATGGCGTCAGCAATCTGCCGGTACGTGGAGCCAGCCTTTCTCAGCTCCAAGGCCAATTGTTGGCGCTTGACTAGGTTTATTCTCTTCGCGCTCGCTTTGCCTTTACCCATGTGTTCAAGTTCCTATAGTTCAAGTTTTATAGAGTCCCGATTGACCTGCACCGCCTCGATGGGATACAATGCACAGGCCGGGAACCCCACGATCGCAGCCAGAGCACAGATTGCATCGGCTTTCGCTACCAGGGGACGCATTGTGTTGGCATCGCGCACGTCTCCTCGGACAAAGGCGAATCCCTGTTCGTGGCACAAGTGAAACAGGGAGCGCTGCCGATAGACTAGCGCATCGACGACAATCACCTTATGCCCAGCAGTCAGCAGGCGTTCGCATAGGGGGGCTCCGACGTATCCGGCCCCGCCAGTCACCAGAACTTGCATTGTCCTCCCTATCCTAGCGATAGAGCATTCTAGCACTATTATTATACACTGAATTCAAGCCAAGAGCAACCCGTCTTGACACAAAAAAAGCCCCTGGGGGCATCCCCAGGGGCCTAATAGATCTTCTTCTGGGACCACGTCTGCGCTAACCAATCTCGGGGCCGAGGCCATACTGAAAGTACCAGTACCTACGATATGCGGTTGTGGGAGCGGGTTAGGATTCGGCGATAGCACCCTCCTGTTCCTCCAGCATGTCTGTGTACCATTCGGTCTGGTCGTCGAATCCCAGGCCACCCTCATCATCCAGTGTGCCCTCGCCAGCGTCCTCCCAGCAGTTGACGAGAGTTCCATCGGGGGTCTGCCAGATTGAGCAGGCCGAGGTCATGTCGGTCTCGCCAGCAGGCTCGATGCACTCCAGGCCGTGCAACCCTGCGGCCTGGTGGAGAGCATCAACGTTGTCCAGGCCCGCATCCCGCAGATAGCGAGCCGTGTCCTGGAGATGGTCGCAAAACTGGTTGAGTTCACGATTGTTCATGTTGCCTCCTGTGTTTGTGCCTGTGCAATTTCCTGTGCAATCCGTTCGTCACCCGCTGGTCCTACGGGATAGCTGTAGGCGCGAGTGAGAGCGGTCCGAGAGACAATGCGGGTATGGTTGACCGAGCGTTGCTGATATGCCTCCTCGGCCTCTGCGGCCTGTGGCCGTATGGCGAATGGGCCAGCTATGCAAGTCCACCACGAGGTGGGGCAGGTCGGTGCGGGCTTGGCGATGATGTAGAACTGATAGCTCATATTGATTCTCCTTGCCGGTTATGCCACCCATTTGATGTAATAAATGTAAACGCCTGTGCTGTCTAGCACTTGTTTTATCCTGTGGCGAATCGTGGCCCAGGTGGTACTACGGCCTGCCTTGTCAATACAAAACTCATGAATGTGGGGATCGGCTGGCCCTGGTCGTGGGCCGCCAAAGTGCCATCTCTGACGATGCTCGACAAATATCTGGGGCAGATCGGCTAATGCGTTTACCATGGCTTGTACGAGTTGGGCATCTGCCTCTTGGCAACGTGTTTGTGTCATGACTAGTAGAGTTCGACCCTGTTTGAGTCGCTTCTCTTGGTCTTTCATTGCGATTCTCCTTGCCAGCTATGAGGCCACCGGCGGGGCTGTGGGTGTGTCAGCCGCCGCATTCGGGGCAGACTGGCTCGTTGAAAAACCCGACGTTGGTTGCGGGTAGGCCGCAGTAGTGACAACGCGACCCCTGCACCTGCCGTTTCAGTTCGGGGATCACTAGCGGCTCTATGTATCGCCCAGCACCTCCGATGCCCAGGCCGCTGTCAGTGTCTGGGATCGACAATGGCTTTGAGGCCTGCCGCGCTTGCGGAGGAGCACAACGAATGTCGTTGAATCGATCTGCCCCCAATTGCCAGCCTGATTCACCGCGACGTCGCTCCTCGATGCGCATCAGTTTCTCGGCCAATGCCGCGTCTCTCGCGGTGATCCGATATGCTGTTTGGCCCTGGCCGTTCACTGCTCGAAACTCTGGATCTTTCGCTCTCATCTTGTGCCTCCCGTGTGCGTCTCTTGTGTCTCTACTGTCACTATCGACAGTATAGCACAAGGCAATAGGGCTGTCAAGGGATTTCGCGTGTAAATTACGTGCTAGTTTTAGTGTAAATTGCGTGTAAAAGGGGCATTCAGTGTGTCAGGTTTTGCACAAGCCGGGGAACGAACGGAAAGTGGTTGCGTTACGGAGTGCCTGGAGAGACTAAAAAGTGCGATTGTACGTCCTCACCACGACTTTCTCTTTCTTCATGTCTCCTCTTTTCCTTCAATGAATTTCTCCTCTGAGGGATTCCATACCAAGTTCCCCCATATAGTCAGTATCTTCGCCATTTCTTTTAGGGCTATCTTAACTGCTTCTTCACGCCCCTCCATAGAAGGTATAAATACGATAGCACCGACTTGTTTTGGTACATACACCTGCGCCAAAGTACGCACCATGATCCTGCCCTGTTCTTCAATTATTCCCACAGTAACATTGGAATTGCCCGCTTCGTGTTTTTCCCAGAGGAACTCAAACATCTCTGCTTCTTTGAACATATCATCTCCTTTTCTTCGCGTTTGCTCCACTCTATCTAAGCCTACACCTGGGCGGGCATATAGTATCCAAACCCCTGTTGATTCAGAGGAAAACGGGTACCCGTCTTCCGCCGGATATGCCGAACGTGCATCCGTACCAAGTCCCGACTTCCTAGTCCTGGAGGATATTCCCAGACAGCACTCAACAACGATACACACGAGAAACATCGGCCAGCATTAGCCACCAGGAAGGCCATCAGGTCGTTTTGCACTGGCGTCAGTAGGCTCACCGTATCACCTATCACCAATTCGCCGGTGGTGGGGTCCAACGTTAGCCCCAAACCAGGGATCGACAATACTCCTTTGGCTGGTCTACGCAGATCGCGCACAGTAGAGGGGTTACACCCCACCCCGGTGGCGACGCTTACTCCTAGCACCTCGAACAGCTCCTCTTGCGTCTCCACCACCGCCCACTGGCCCCGCCACCAATCGCGGAACTCGATCTGACTCTTACGCAGCCTCTTGCCTCTTCCAGGCGTTTTGTATTCGACGAGGAAAGTTTGGCCGCGGTAGCCCATGAGTCTATCATTGATCCCACCACCGAGGGCATCGAGGGCGAGGATGGAGGCCCCTACTTTTTCAGCGGCTTCGTCTAGATCTTTGGCTACGCTATCCTGCTGGTAGGGCCTACCTGTCCAGACGTGCTTGACCATCATCTCAAACCATCCTCGGTGGTGGCACCTCGTCATGCCCTGGCTCCTGCCATTCCACCAGGTTGCGCTTCCAGTGACCATGCGCACGCTGCCAGGCCGCCGACAACTTCACCGGCCTCATGGCACTGAGCGCCGCCCGCCAGCCGTTGGTATATCCTTCTCGATAGTCCTGCGAGATACCCGATTCCAAGGATTGACTATCGCGGCTCCCAGCCCCGCGTATCTCGACTCCTCGCGCAATCAGCACTCGACGTATGGGCCCCTCACTACACTCAAACCGCCTGCCAATGTCGATTATGCTGAGCCGGTTGGCGGAGGTGTACAATGCTTCGATCTCAGCCTCTTCTGCCTCGGTGAACTTCACTTGGATGGTGCCCATGACCTATCCCCCATTCTCGTCAGTCATCATAGCTCCCAATTCGTTCCATGTGGGATCCACTCTCGTGCTGGCCGGATGTCGCCTGCTGGCAGAGGAAGCACCCGTGACCATCCCTGCCGAATGTGCGAACCTTCTTGCAAGCGTGAGCGCAATCGCAGTTGGATGCGCTCGTCCGTCAGGGCCAGGTTCGTCGTGACCACGAGCGGCAGCCGGTTGACGTACCGGTGGTCGATCAGCTCGAACAATTTCTCGTTTGCCCAATCGGTGACCCGTTCTGCGCCCAGATCATCCAGAGCCAACACAGTCACTTCCTGCAAGCGGCGAAACCACTCGTCAAACGCCCCTATCTTGTATGTACCTCGCAACAGGTCTAGCATTCCGGCCACGCTGTTGAAATGCGCCCCTTTGCCCCTTGCTAACACCGCGTTGACGACGGCGCAGGCGAGGTGAGTCTTGCCCGAACCGACGGAACCAGTCAGAACCAGCCAACCTTCTGGCCTGGCGGCGTATTGCTCGCAAACCTTCTTGATGCGCCCCATCTCAGTCTTGACCTTTTTAACGTCGATGTTCGGCGGCGGCACAGATAGCTCAGGGAGAAATCTATCAAATGTCAGGTCGAAGAGTTGCACAACCGAGACCCCAGACCAACGCCTTAGCTCGGTTGCTTTCCGTTTCTCCTCAGCGTTGACATGACAGATACATGGGATCCCTTTACCGTAGAGGGGGTGTCCCCAGGGTGCGTGAAGCCGATAGTATCCCGCACCCTGACAGATACAATCCTTCGGCAGAGGCACGTCTTCAGGGTTGAACCACCGATCGAATGATCTCGGCCAGAGAACGTTAGTCAGCATCCTTATTTTCCTCGTCAGTAGGTGCCTGATAGTATTCCTGACGCATACGAGCGATGTCCGCTGGGGTCAGGTCGGGAGAGTCGCGGGCCTTACCTTTGGAGGATCCTCGCGGCCATTCACCAGGCATACAGCCTTGCTCTGTACAACGAGTTAGGGTAGCTTCCATCCATTTCGGTGACGGCTGACCAGGTGTTTTCGCCTTTTCTTGGAAAGCTGCCTCGATTAGGCGAAAGTCGGTGGTGATGTCAAACAGACTAATCCATGCGTCTGACTGAAGAGGATTCGAAACGAGGACACCAGCCCTATCAACAAGTTGGAAGAGACGTGCAATGTTTGGTTCGCAAGTTGCTGGAGCTGTTGCTGGTTCATCTGCATCTGCATCTGCATCTGCATCTGCATCTGCATCTGCATCTGCATCTGCATCTGCATCTGCATCTACATCTGCATCTACATCTACATCTGCATCTGCATCTAAGCTGGACTTACTCACGACTAACTCTTGACTACCACATGAGTTAGTCGTGACTGGCGGTGCAGGGAACTCACTAGCTGCTTCGCGGCGGGTATCGCCTTGGTATCGAGCAAAGGTCGGAACCCAGAAATAGCCTTGCCCATTGCAGTCATACCGCTCTATCATACCATGCTCTTCGTACCATTTGAGAGCAGTGGATACCATGTCCAGAGTTACGTCTGTTCGGAGAGGCATGACTTGGGCCTTTATCCAAGAGGAGTTGTCGAGGCTGCGCCCTTCTCTATCCAGGCCTAGAGGTAAAAGGAGCCAGAGAAGGCGCGTGAAGTCATCGGGCATTTGGTTGATGTCCAAGCTCTGCCTAACTTTGACATGAAGTTTTCTCCACTGAGGCATTATGGCTTCTCTCCATGCTCAAAGCGAACCTGGCGCGCTACCCGAAGGGCCTCGTTCGTCACCATGCAAGTGAACAGAAGACGTTCGGGATAACTCAGGGATGCGATGTCGGGATCATCCCAGAACGCTGTATCGAGAATCCGTCGTGCCATTGGCTGCACCTCTCTTGTTGTCACAATTGATCTCGGTGTAGAGCTTGACCCAGGTTTTCATCCCCTATCTGCCTTTTGTCCGGTCATGTTGTCCATGAATCTTCACAATTCTTTGAAAGAACTCAGAGGCTGTCATTATTCGCTTTGGGCCATTATCGGGAGATACCCTTTGGATCCGCAACAACGGCTCATCATAAGCCTCCAATTGAGACCATAACTGAGCCAAGTGGCCAGATGTCAGCGGAGGTATAGTTTCAGTATCAAAGCCCATCTGCGCAACGAGTTTATAGATTGGCTCTCCCTTCAGGAAGATTCTAAGAGCGGGAATGCCGGCCATCTCTGCCAAACGCGCTAATATGGTAGTCGCTTTGTGCTGTTGTCCCACATCTGCTACTACTTCGCCCAGCAGAATCGGATCCTTACATCCAGCACAGAACTCTATATAGTCCAGGTCGATCATCCGTGCTGGCGTTGGCATACATCTGTGAAAGACCGACCAGGCCCAGCTTCTACTTGCGTACCTCTCTGCCCTACTCATGCACTCGTTCCAACGTTTTACTTATCGCTGCCCCATCAATGTCCGCACCAATGAATCTCCTACCGAGTTTTATGGCTGCAATCGCGGTTGTTCCGCTACCAAGGAAGGGATCGGCAACTAGCTCGTCCTCTCTGCTGAAATGCTCAAGGCAATACCAAGCCTCATATTCGCCCTGCTGCCAATCATGGTGTTCCTTTTCGGGTCCCTCTCCGTGGATCACGTCCGTAAACCAGTTTCGAGCGGCAAATGGCTCACATGCGAAAACCAACAAGGGCTTCCATGCCGAATAGAACCCGACATGTCGCATAATTGACTTGGGACCCTTGCTCAGTTGGGCTACCATCCAGACATATCGGAGGTGTTTATTCAGCGCTTCGATAACGGCTGGCAGATACGTTTGCCCAGAATAGCTTATGAGGAACCCGCCAGGCAAAAGAACCCGTGCCGCCCACTTTCCAAGGTCACTCCAAAGGGGAAGAGACGACTTGCCATAGGGCGGGTCGGTGAATACAAGCGATACGCTTTGATCAGCGACATCGACCAGTACCTTGCGAAAATCCCCATGTCGAAGGTTCACGGAACCCATGCAGAGCTCTTTGGCGTCAGTCGCCTCTATGGTTTTGCGTTGTCGTTCTGCCTCTTGCTCCCTGCCTATGCGCTCCGCCCGCGTCACAGTCAGTACCTTGTCGGGCGCAGCATCGAGCTTCTTGGCGGCTTCCCGTGCGCGTCTCTCTTGCCTGGCATCACTGGCGAAGATGCCAGTAGGCCGGGGTATCTGTACTTTGCGGTGTGTTGGATAATGTTTACCGTCTTTGCCGAGAATTGTATTGGATTCAGTTTCCGAATTTTCGAGAACTGAATCAGGTATAGAAGACCGCACTGTTTCGTCGTCAACGTCAGTGGCATCGGCAATAGCCTGGTAAGTCATTCCCTCCGCTCGCATAGCAGCCCAATGCTCAGCACGTTGCTCCTTGGATAGTTGGCGGCGTAACAAGTTGAGAATCCGCACATAGTTGCGCTTTTCCTGCTCATTCATCCCACTTCGCACGATGCGCGGATAGTCACCTAACTTGATCCCCTCTCCCCGCAGCTCTTCCCAAGCTCGTAGGCGGTGATGCCCGTCTAGCATTGTGCCAGTCTCGTCAAGTTCTACGGGAACCAAGACACCGCGTTCCGCTATGTCCGCCTTGAGCGCGGCGTACTCTTCATTGGTCAGATCAGGCATCAATTGATATGGCATCCTTGGCATTCTTGCCCTCCTTTGCTTCCTTGGACTCCTTGGACTTCTTGATGATGCATAGCCGCGCCTTCTGGTAGGCGGGCTCCAGTTCCTCGGCGGCAGCACGAAACTCTGGGTCGCGCATTTGCTCGGCTTCCCAGTCCTCGAATCGGATGTTGGTCATCTAGGCGTCCCTCATTGCGAGTAGAATGCGTTCAGGTGTTTGCGTTGTTCGCTTATCTTCTTCTGCGCGTTGCCCAGCTCTCGATCTGTGGGCCTACATTTTCTGCTTTGTAGTGGCTCGCACATTGCCAGTGGGTTTCACGGCTTCCTCGGCTCGCACCTCCTCTCTGGGTTTCACGACGAGAATGGCTCGCACAGCGTCAATGGGTTTCACACCATGCTCGGCTCGCACACGCAAGATGGATTTCACTCTCGGGATAGCTCGCATACGGCCCATGGGTTTCACGCCCAGGATGGCTCGCACCCCAAACTTGGGTTTCACGCACGCCTTGGCTCGCACGATCACACTGGGTTTCATCCTCCCTTGCGCTTGAGATGGAGAACGAAGGCTATCAGCCGTGCTACGTCATCATCATCTGCTGCGCGTCTGCTTGCGATGTCGTGCAACTCAGCATTGCTTAGAACATCAGTTCCCAGCCCAGCCATTTACGTATCTCCCCGGAACGCGCAAACTCACGCCCTTGGCGAGTTCCTCGTCCCTCATTTTCCCCAATTCTGCCCCAGCGTGCAGATCGGTAACGAGGAACTCGCCTAGAACGTGAGTTCCACCGCTGGGGTTTATGTCGGCTTGGGGAAACCATTTGTCTACACCCCCATCCTATCACATCCCATCGCCATTGTCAAGCATTCTTCGCATGGGTGGCTCGCACGTCCGTAATGGGTTTCACTTGGGCAATGGCTCGCACGATCACACTGGGTTTCACGCCCACGTTGGCTCGCACTATAGCCTTGGGTTTCATTCACCCATTGGCTTCGGCCACCCAAAGTATTCCGCGTCGTATCGGTGATTGTCATTGCCGTCCCTGTCGATGTATGGCGGCGTCACCGGCAGGCCCTCCAATTCACGCCACGCAGCCCAAAGATGGCTCAGGAACAACTTGGACATCTTTCGCAAAGCCGCATTGTGGCTGTGCCCCTTCGTCCATTCCGGATGCGTCCTATCATACAGCAGCCTGGCCTCGTCGTAAATGACACGGTAGGGCGATGCCGACTTGAGGAAAGACCCCGCAATCAGCCAGCAGGTGGTCTTCAGCCGTTTGTTGTAGGCCAACTTCTGACCCTTAACTGGCTTCTCGGCCGCACCGTCGATGACCGCCTGACCCGCATATCGCCACAGAGCGCTGACCGTCGGGCTTCGTGTTATGTCGATCATGGCGATCAGTTTGGCCGCCAGCCCTGGGCCGATACCCCTGATAGCAGATACCAGTGGAAAGACGGGATGATAGCCCACTATCTCGGCGATGTCCTCATTCAGTTGCTTTTCCAGGGCGTCAAACGCCTCCAGATAATGCTTGACGATACGCTCTTGCTGGGCGTTGCCTTCATCCAGGCCCGTGTCGCCCAGCGCAGATAGGCGATTCGAGAACTGGATTCGCGCCTTCTGTATTTGCCTATCCCTCGTGTCTACCAATGTTCGCAGCAATGTGTCTTGGCTCATGTGTGTGCTCCTTTCGCACTTGAGAGTTGGGTTCCGCCTCTTTCTTGGCTCGCACTCCCACTCTGGGTTTCACACTTCCAATGGCTCGCACTTGCTTGGTGGATTTCATCCCTCCGGTGGCTCAATCTCACAGCCTCATCCCTGCCAGCGAATCGCAAACCAGACACCCTTAACGCCGATGGGCACGTCCCCAGACGGAACGCGAATAACGATCCGCGTCTGGTCTCCAGGGTACAGTAAGTTGTCGGGATAAGGCAACCCAACAAGATCGCACGGATGTTCGTCCCAATTCTCGTAGAGCAGGACCCCCTCGTTATCGAAGAGTTTGAACCCTATGATCGTCATGCCCCAGATAGGCCAGGGATACTCAAGGTTGTCCAGGAAGTGCAGGTTGGTATAGTAGACGAACTCGCCTTGATGCCGATACCAGTTGTGGCTCTCAAAGGCCAGGGGGCTGCCTGGATCGTTATGCGCCTTTGGTGTTGGCGTCAGGAAGGGCGCCGACGGATCGGCGTTCCTCATAACTATGGGTAGGTAGATCGTTCCTGCCTGGACTGCAAAGGCCAGTAGCAACCAGAGCGTAATAGCAAGCACCAGTGTTCTTTTCATGTTGTCTCCTCTTGACTTGTCAGCCTCTTGGCTATATCCGCCAGTGCCTTCCTGACTGCCAGCTCCTTGCCCCTCCCTGGATCCCACACGTCTGGCCAACAAGCCTTGGAGAAGCCCAGGGCCTCGGCCACGGGATATTGGAGTAGACGCACCGTCACACGCACCGCCGTGCTGGGTCTCTTTTGCAGCATCTCCACAACGATGTCGGGACTGCCCGCTTGGTATGCCTGCCACAATTCTTCGAGGATCTCTGCCTTTTTGGTCATATGTCCTTCTCTTCTCGCTCCTTCTTGAGCGCATCACGCAATGTTGCATCAATCAGGTCCCGGAATCTAGTGAGATAAGCTCCAACATCGTTGATGGCATCCTGGACAGATGCCATGTCCTCAATAGACTGTTTGATTGGGAACCAATCCCCAGAGTCATTCGCCTCTGCGGTAGAGATGGCGTAAGCTATATCCGTCATCGCTCTCAGAACCCTGCCCCACAACTGCGTGATCTCGCAAACACCGTTCTCGCAATCCTCGGCGGCGTACTCGATTTGGCTATGGAAGTAGCCGTTGTAATAGGACCCAAACTCTCTACTCATGTTATCTCGGCCTTCCTGGTCACGTTGCCTCCTCTAATCCTTTCCTAGCGACCATGATCCTGACTCGCATCGCGGTTCTTGGTATTGGTATTCTTTATCATCCTGCTGTTTCCATAACTCTAGCTTGTCCTCGTGCCTGTCCTCTAGGTTCTGAAGCCGCTTGTCTATCAGGTCCAGCATCTTACCCATTGTCTCGATTGCATCCCACAGCTTTTCGATGTGTCCAGTAACGGGTAAGGCCCCTGGGGGCGGAGAGAAAACGTCGATCATGTTGCCTCCTCTAATCCTTTCGGATCACGCGGAATTGTGTTTGACATAACTCCATAATTACGCTTTGCCCGTTATAACCTAATTGTGATCGGCGGTCACAGCCCCATTTCCTGTTGCTTCGGTTCACGTTCCCAGGCCGCTATGCGCAACCTGGCAGTAGCTTGCGTAGCCGCAGCACCTCCTGGATCAGGAGGGGGTAGCCCGTGCGGGTAGCGACGATGAAATCAGCATTGGGTATTCTCTCTTCACGAGAGACTGTCCCCCCTAGCATTTCACAAATCTCCCTGCATGTTTTGTAAGTTATTATGCAAGAGCCACATTCTTCCCACGGCCCTGGCGTGGCCTTCTCGCACAACTCCCACTGCTCCCTGAGCCAAACTTCATCCAACAGTATTGCTGGCATGCTGATTATCCTCCTGATTCTCAGTAATACGCATCCTATCCCAATAGGCTTTGCGTGCCTCGCTTATCTTCCTGCGTGTCTCTTTGCTGACTTGGTGACCCATCTTTGCCGCGCTCATTTTCCTACGGGCTTCTTCGCTAGGATGATTGCCCCTATGTGCCACACTCAATTTTCTGCGATGCTCCTCACTTAGGCGCTTGCCCATTTGAGCTTCACCGATTCTGCGGCGATGTTCCTCACTGAGTACCTTGCCTTTCTGTGCCTCGCTCATTCGCCTACGCGTTTCTCGGCTAGAACATTTCCCTTTATGCGCTTGGAGAAATACGGCCAGACATCAATCCTCTCGAACCAGTTGGCCGGTCGCTCTCAAATCAGCCACCCTAGCAGATTAGCCTGTATCTGAGAATCTGGGATTTGCGGCAATTCCTTTATCTCTGGCGCGCCTACCGTTACCTCCCCTTGGCAGACGGAGATAGTGGCAACGCAGTTATCTATCTCCCAATCCCCACCGCAGTGCACCTTGATATCGAGAGAGGGTACTGCCTTGGCTATGATTCTCAGTTGCGAAGCTATATCCCCTACTGAATAGTCCCGTTCTACAAGGTTTCCGATAGCATTGATGCTTCTCGTTGCCCAGTTGCCAAGACTACACAGACCCCCCTTGGACATGTAGCACAAGCAATGCCAGGTTTCAGATCCAAACTCCTCACACCGTAGTTGTTTATCGAGAGATTCTACATCCTGACAGCTTCCCAAGATGTAAACCCTACGCCAGTTTCCCATCACTCACCCTCTCCTGCGCGTCCGCCCACGACTTTGCCGCAGCGCATATCGCTTTAGCTCGCTCCGCATGGAAGCCGACCCAACAGGGCCTGCGACATTCTGCTGGTACAATCCATACTTCGTGCACTTGACTATGATGATGCTTATCCACGTTTGCGTCGAACCCTGGTGATGTCGCAATCACCGCATCCAGTATCTTCATCGCCTGCCCGATGTCGAGGTGGGGCTGCCAGATAGGAAAGGTAAGATAGTAAGCATCCGCTTCGACGTGGAAAGCGAAACAGTCTTTCTCGTCAAGCCATACTTGTTCACCGCTATCGGTACTTCCCCTGTGTAAGTTCATAACCTCTTCTGCCAACTGCCCCGCGATGGTCTCCCAGTCAGGCTCGGTCATCATGTATCCTCCGAAGGAGTTTGAGACACTCGGCACAAATACCATCGCCCCATACAATTAGTCTCTTAAGATTGCGCCCACCTCTCATCCTCGCACCATCCCCATCTCCCTTTGCTCCGGCTCCAATCGAACCCGTCGTAGTTTCGTCTTGGCTAAGCCGTCCAACAGCCGGAACACACGCCCTAATGTGATTACGGAGTCGTCAGCCGTCCAGCCATTGACGTACATCTGCTTGACTACCGTTTCAAGGCAGTCGGCGATGTTGCAGCCAAGCTCCTTGTCGATTCTTTCGTTCCACCTCGTAGCCCAAGCAGCGCATTCCGCTTCCTGGGTATCCCACTGTCGCCCGCCGGAGAGCGCGTCAGGCGTCATAACACTATCTCCGTTTGCCTTGTCTTGACTTGAGCCTTCATGATAGCTGGCCGCGACCAGCAACGAGCCAAGTCACGCCATTCCTTGGCGTAAGCGATCTTACGGTCTGGCGGCTGATACAGTTGTGCGAAGGGCATGAACCCCATATCCCAAATGCGCCAGAGACGAGACAATGCCTGGGCAATCGTATCGCCACCGAAACCAATCAGCGCGTAACAGCGCAGTTGTTGTTGAGATAAAAAGTCTAGTCTCTCTCTGATACCCTCCAACTGCCACAGTCGCGCCTCAGAATCAGCAGAGAAAAAGACCTGGTAGATTCGCAGGCCATACAGTTGATCAATGACCCAATCAGTTAGAAGCGCAGCCTCAAATCCTCCAGGGAAGCTTACTGGTTGTCCCTGGCCTCGCAGCATCTCAAACACCGCTGTTTGGTGTTGCCGTGAAGTTGCCAGCAGGTTGTTGTCCTGCACGATCCAACCCGGCTCGATGCTCAATTCCTGGATGCTACCCTCGCGGTCGGGTACGAGACACCAGGGGCAATGGTGAGGACAACCCCGGCTGGTGATGGTCACTCCGTGGCGCAGGTACTGACCTGGTACGAACTCGCCTGGCGGGTCCGAATCTATGGCTGGGCCACCCAACCTCACGAGAGGATAATACTGTGACCAGGCAGCCTGAAGGCGCTCGCTCTCTTCGATGTCCCAGGTAAAGGTACAAGATACCGATACGGTCACAACTTCGTCTACTGGCGGTCGGAATAGTGGCGGATCTCCAATGAACACCCACTTATCTGTCGGTGTATAACTTGTTCTTTCGGGAAATATCCTAATATGACCCGTAAACATCATAGTATCCTCAGCTGGGCCGAACTTGAATTATAACGGCGCAAATTGCACTTTGGACACGAGACGCTCACATTGAGACGAGAATGAGGGCCACCACAAGATAAGGGAATAAGATGATCAAGATGCCAATCTTTAGAGTCAACCCTGCGACCGCATATGTGACAGCGGCCATTATCGCGCTCATAGTCCTCCCTAGTGGGCAGATGATCGCGTGCTTTGCTCTTCACTCGGCCAGGCTCTGTTGCGTCGCGGAAATCCCAGGACGTGTCATCTCTATACACATCACAGTCACAAGACGAGCACACGTCCGTGCCGCCCACAGACGCCTCATCTACAGGCAACCCGCAGATGCGACAAGGAGCAGTTTCGTCATAGTCCACTGTCAACTTGGAGCCATCGAATAATGTGTACGTCGCCTGTTTCATCTCGGAAACTCCTTCATCTCTCGTCCCTCCCTGTCCAGCAGCGGCACGCTACGCTTCGGTGCTGGCATCGGCATCCTCCAACTCGTATTTCCACACCATCGGGTTCGCTTCCCACCTGTCCGCTGGCTTCTGGTACAAGTCGTCCCACCACTCACGGTACAGATCGCGGCTCTTGCCGTCATGCCAGTCCATGAGGGTAGCATAGTCTAGCCCGACCAGCGTTCCCTCGGCTACGGCGTCTTCCACGGTGATCTCCTGCAACCGCTCTGGCCGCACGCCGATGATCCTGGCGTGGTAGCGGGCCGCTCGGCGGGGCATGAATATGGCTGGGAGCTTGCTGCGTTTCCATCGCCACGTCATTGGACGGCCCTGATTGATTGCTACCACTCTGTCTGCCGCATAGAGTGCAATATGACATGGCTCCGCGTTCTCTCCTACAAAATATTGGTCATTGCTAGACACCAACGCCTCCCTGATCCAACAGAGGTCGCCGACGGCGCAGGGCTGGCGGATGGGGCGACTGTCAAAACCTTTCTCTGGGCCGAGTGGTATCAGCCAGAACCAGAGGCCCTCGTCTTGCCAGGGAATCCAATGCTCTCCTTCCGGCTGCGGCCTCACCATCTGCCGCGCCTGGGTTTTGAGGCCCTCGTCTTGCCAGGCCCGAATCGAGCGGGGGCCATACACAAGCGGTTTCTCAGTTGCCATCGACATCCTCCTCTGCACATTCTGGACAGCGTCCCTCGGCGGCCTCCTTGGTGGCCAGGGGATAGAGGGTCCAGACAGCCTGGAGTAGCGTAAGGTTTGACACAGTTGTTCTCGCTACTTTCACCACCGCGTCTATCGCCGCCTGCAACTCCGCGACGCGCCTCTCCAACCGCGCGCAAAGGTCGGCCTGCATGACTCGCTCGTTCAGTACGGGAGCGCAGTTGAGAATGGTCTCCAGCTCCGCGACGCGCTCGCGCAGTTCCTTATTGTAGCCAGACTGCATATCGGCTTCCGTCTGTGCATCCATTGACAACCAATCCCCATCCTCAAGATGTTTCTCCAATTCCGCGACGCGCTTGCGGAGATCGATATTCCATCTGTTGCAAAGATTAATCTGGCCTTCTACTTCCTCTATCCTTCCCTTGCTGCAAAGCAGTTTTGTTTCCAAACCTTCATTCCGCTTGCGCAGGCGATCATTCTCCTGCTCCTCCAGACCCTCTTCGGGAGAATCTTGGAACGGTGCCATTATCTCTACCTCTGTGGCCCCCAGGTTGCGCATTCGTTCGAACAACTGCTCCGCTATACCGCAGGTACTGGTACTTTCAGTATCATTCCCGTTCTCGCTGGCCTGGACCGAAGGTACGCCGCCACGGGGCAAAGCGCGGAGGCAGTCACGTACCTGCTCTGATAGTTGCCCCAAAATGTTGCTCACATACCGTTTGTAGTCGGCCTCGCGCAGGTCGATGGCCTCCACCGCCTGGGCCAGCTCCGTGAGCCATTGCTGTAACTGGTACCAATCAGAAACCCAATACTTGCCGATCAGATTGAGACCAGGTATCGGCAGCCGCTCACTCAGTTTCTCGTTCACTTTGTCCTCCATTCTTCACAGGCATCGCTGTTCTCTCCGACCCAGCGGCCAGCCAACCCTGATTCACCGTTTGTACAGCAATAAGTCTGAGCCGTGCCAAATGGCCTGAGTTGCCGAAACCAGCACGACCCGCAAGTGTGCATCGTTTGCGGCTCCCGAAAACCACAGCGCAGCCACCGCTTTATCAGGCTCATCTCCCTCTTGACTTCGTTCATCTTGCCCCTCCTGATAACATTCCTATCAGCCGCTGCATAGCCAGATACTCAGGAATAGACAGATAGGTGATGGCAGTAGTAATGGTAACTGCGAAAATGAGCAGGAACAAAACGCAACCAATAGCACCACCATCGCGACACCCTTCGCCCTCAGCATTATTCGCGGGGCAGTCATGTGGTTTCTGGCTAAGGCGATACCCATGTAGGGCAACCCCAGCACAAGACAACGCTGCGAAGAGACTAACTATAGCCCAAGCCAAAGTTATGCGGCCCTGGTAAACCACGGCTTGCATCGTGATGCGCCACACTTCCTGCACTCCTGGCGACAGCATCTCGCCAACTTGCTCCAACAACGAAATCACTTGTTCGGGATTCATCTCGTTGCTCCTTTTGTGCATTCGCACATTTCCCACGTTGCCCACCATTCAGAATAACCGTTCGCCAGCGCCCAGGTCATCGTTACCAGCGACTCCACGGGGTCCAGCCTCCGGTCGGTCTCCGGTGCGCCCATCGCTCGCCGGATGTGCCGCCAGCTCTCAAGATGGAACTGGGCCAGGCCAACAGCGTCCACGCCCCGGCCTCCGTCGTCGTGCCGTCTGGCGTTCGGGTTGAACTCGCTCTCAGCCTGTACCATGCACTCAACTAGGGCCGGGTCCAAGTCGTAATACGTCGCGCACACCTCGGCGGCGTAGCGCACAAAGTCCGCCTCTAGCATGGGCACGAAGCACAGGCTCAACAGGAGAAGAAAAAGTTGGGCACTCATTCGGCATCGCTCTCCTCTTCCTGGATTGCGCGAAGAGCCTCGGCGGGCGATTCGTGACAATATCTATTCCATCCGTCATCATCAAGTGACGAAGCGCAATACACCGTTTCTTGTTTGGAGAGCCGACTATAGACGCGCATCCCCAGCACCATCTGGCCCAGATCGGCGAGCTCGCGCAGCCTATAGGCCCTGCTGCGTGCTGTCATCTTGTATTCCTCGTGTTCATCCTTGGCAGTATCATACTCCTTGCGCAGGCTCTCTATCTCCGCCTTGGCCCTGAGAAGCTCGGTGTCCTCTGGCTCCGTAGGTGCTGGCGACCTCAACTTGAACCGCTCGCACGTTGGGGTTTCTGGGGTAGTCTTCTCGTAGTCGATATAGAAATGTCCCGAATTGCGACACGGGAAGAGGAAGTGCTTCTTGAAGAACTCGCACTCGCTACAGGTGTGCTTCTGCGGCACTGGCCGGAAGGCCAGTGCTTCCACAGCTTCGACTAGCGCCTCTAGGAACAGAGCCGTGCCATGATGGTCTACGCGAACACCCATCAGCAGTTCTCGCAGGCTAGGCATCGCTCTCCTCCTCCTGTATCGCTCGAAGGGCAGCGGCGGGGGTAGTGGTCAGTGATGAGACTGATGTGGCGCCTGTCCTTAGCTCTACTCTCTGCCACTCCTGCCCCCTGTCTTCTATCTCAGCCCAATAGAATGCTGAGCCTTTGACGAGACGTGTGCACGATCGCATCCCCCGCACCAGTGCCCCGATCTCGGCGTCGGCGTTGACTGAATCAATATGGGCCGCCAATTCTGCGATAGCATCCTGGGCCTCATGCCAGCTTTCCTCCCATCGCTCCGCTGCCTGTCTGTGCATCCGTAATGCTGATTGTGCACCAGCCAACTGTAGCCGCAAACCAAGAGTCTCATCTGGCTCTTCTGCCCTGGCCTCGTCACGCTCCTTGCGCATCTTCTCTGTCCGACCAAGCCACCACTCGGCGTCCTTGGCACGTTGCTTCAGCCGCGCGACTTCCTCGGCCTTGTCTGCGTCAACGGCTGGCTGGCGCAGGGTCTCCAGTTCGTCCACGATGTCGGCGAAGAGGTCATAAACGCAAAGCTCCCATCCGCCGTCTCGGGGCCTAACTCGGGGCCCAACACGCTCTAGCAATCTCCTCAGCTTTTTCACGTTGCCCTCCTTTTTGAGTCCCGCCCCGCTACCGTCAAGTGCAAAGGCATTTGGCCTGGCGCACGTATCACGAATAGCAGCGCGGGCACATACCTAGTGCTCGATCTCTGGCGCGTTCTCCAATTCGGCAACCGTGGGCATCTCGGCTTCCTGCTGTGACGGCTTTTCACCTTCGGCCTGCGCGTCCATCCACTTCGAGGCCCTTCGCATCCCGTCCTCAGCTGATAGCACCCACTCATGCCAGAGGCCGATGCCCAAGGCGTCCTTGAGGTGAGCGTCTGTCAGGCCCTTGTCATGTGCCCATTCGAGGAGGTCTAGGACAGGCCGATAGCGGTCTATGGCGCTACCATCCGTGGGACTATAGAGTTCCTTCATACTCTTGCACGCGAACTCTCGGTGCGCTATCTCGCCGTTCTTGTCGGCAGGATAGAGCTTCTGCCAACGGATGTAGAAGAACGAAGTCCATGCGTTCAAGGCCCGCGTCTCGGCATCCTTCTCTTCCTGGGTAGGTTCGCGTTCTGGCTCAGCTTGCTTTGCCTCTTGAGGGCCTGCGGCTATCGCCTTTGTGGGTTCTATTATCCTACCCTCCTCTATAGCATGTCCATTGTCCGCTTGCCCCATCTCGTCTGTCGTATATAGACCAGACAGCTCGGCGGGGAAGGCTTTTCGTAAAGCCAGGGCCTCAGCACACTTGGCAATCATCACATCGGGCATGGTGCACCACTGTTGTGTAGTCGTCCCATCCTTCTTTGTTTGGACATAGCTGCTATAGCGCGCTACTGCCCACAACGGTTGGGTAAAGCCATCGCGCAACACAGCCACCTTTGCGGCCATGGGTGGCTCTTTGCCCAGCCAGACTTCTTGCCATTCCCCATCTGGTCCACACCAGAGCGGCCCTAGTTGCCCTTGATATTTTCCTGTGCGATCAGCCTGCAAGCGAAAACCATCAATAGATACTTGTATGGTCATAACCTCCTTGTGCTGCGCGCTATTCCACCTCTTGATGGCGTAGATTTGCCGCGAGAAGGGGTCAAGACCAGTGCGCTTGCATTGCATGACAAAAAGCTGCAATTCATCGTCAGTTGCCCCAGGAGCTATGAGGCTCTTTATCAGCTCCGTTTCACGATCAGAAAACTCGCGCGTTACCATCTCATTCGACATCTCAGCCCTCCTCTTCTGCCTGTGTTCTCTCGTGTTCCGCCCAGGTTGCATCTTTCTCGGCTGGCATTCGTTTCTCATGCCCGATGTTGCCCGTGCCGTGGCAGCGGGGACATAATGCAGTTTGGATAGGCAGCCCGTCAGAACTGATGATCAGAAACCCCGTGCCCATACAAGCTAGGCACTCGATAGCCACACGAATGAGGTCAGGCTTCTTACTCTGTTGCATCATGCACCGCCCACATCCGCTCAATCTCGGCCTCGATTATCGCTGCTTGTACTAGAGGTTGCCGAGCCATGAATCGCCACCGCTGGAGCTCATGGTCGTTCTCGTCCTCATCCTCAATAATGTATTCGCAGACATCAGACATATCCCTATCAGCCTTTATCGCCGCGTCGTGAAGGTCGGCCACGGCGTCGGGCATATCCTGGCTTGGCCGCCAGTTGCACAGGGAACAGCGTACCTCGCCGTATCCGCTTGGATCACGATATTCGCCAGGCCCGGACAGCAATTCCACTGCGATCCAGCCTATATCACCACATTGCTTGCAAATCATGTTGATCCCTCCTGATAGTTTATCACATTCAGTTTGGCAAACTTGCGAAAATGTTTCTTAGCCGCATCGTTGTAGGCTTTAGCAGCCTCCCATTCATCATCGAAAGAATCTATCTGACGGACTTTTCCATCAGTACAAATGTATGCTGCCCATGGTTTCCCTCGGCCAATGTTCTGACAGACGCCTTTGTACAGACTGGTACAACCCTTGTGTTTACGACTATTTTGCTGATTCTGGCTCCTTGTGCAGATACGAAGATTACATCGACGATTGTCTAATCCATCACCATTGATGTGATCTATTTGCATACCAGGTGGCGGAGTTAGAATAACTTGATGCATTAGCCCTTCTTGTCGTCGCCGAGCATAACCAGTACGGGGGCCAGGTAGATAGTGCCACTTATGTTGATTCAGACACTCAAAATCAGCATCATCCACGATTGCAAACCGCCCCCCAGCCAAAGCAATTCTCTTAGACATGGTAATGCCCTCCATTGAAGCCATCGTTTGCAGGCGGACGGCGGAGGACGTGAGTCCATCAACGGAGGGCATTTTACCCAATGTATGCGATTGTGCACGATGGCTTCTGAAATGCAAAAGCCCTCCGAAAGTATCCGCCTGCACTCTCATTCTAGCACACTTTCTCTACCTTGTCAAGGTCATGCTCACCGAGGCCAGGAAGTAGCTCTACACCGATCCAGCCCACATCGTCACAGGTTTTGCATGTCATCGCCATCCTCCTTATGCTAGTACTGGTTCCCGTACTCTCTCCAGGATCCACGCAGGGCAGGTCGGGGAGTTGTCGTCGGCCGCCTCTCCATCGTATCCGTGGCTGTGATACCGAACGTATCGCCCACAGATTGGACACCACTCCCACTCATCCCCGTACCATTTCAACCGTGTGCCGCAAGCGTGGCATCTACCACAGTGCGTCATTTGAGCCATATCGCCGCCACGACGATCCACGCCATCGCTCCCAGCAGCAGCGCCCACGCACCAAAATCGGGCGTGGCCAGATAGATCACCAGACCCGCAATGATGCAGGTTTTCCCAAGACGCCAGAGCCAGATGAAGGGGCCTCGCTGCATCCCTGGCTTCGGGTAGCCGTACATCTGCAAGTTCACTTTGTTGATCGTGCGTCGTCTACTCGCCATCGTCTCTCTCCTCCTCGTAGTGGGCCAGGGCTGCTATCGCCACAGCATCCACAAGGCGTGCAGAATTAGGATAAGTATACTGCGCGTCTTCCGCATGGTCTCCGACCCATTTGCAATCCTCTGCTATCATCACTCCGCCACCTCTTGCAGTCGGGGGCGCAATCCCACGAGTTGCCAGATAGTGAAGTTGCCCCTCTGGACCCCTCAGGATAGCCCGTAGTGCCTCTGCCAGTTCGTCCACCTGTCGTTCCAATGTGGCAATGCGGTATGTTCTAGGCATCAGCCTCTCTCCTTCTTGTGTCGGGCTATCAGCGCATGTGCGCGGCTCACAAGATCCCCCGCCGCGCGCCGTTGCTGGTTAAAATCACCAGGCAGCATCCCTATGTTGAGCCAATTGCTCTTCATGGACTTGGTAATTGCCTCTAGTACCTCCGCCAGTTCATCCTCCAGCGGCTTGGGAAGAGGCTTGAAATCCACGCAGGAATCGAAAGCCGCATTTGTCCCTCTCACCCCGCATGTCCCTTCTACAATTTGGGGAACAAAGGCCGCACACTCACCGCACTTTGGCATCAGCCTTCTCCTTTGCCAGCTCGCCCGCTGGCGGGGGGTCGTCTCTTTCCCAGAAACCTGCCAGGGAGCGAAAAGCACCATCCGCCTGTCTACGATTGTAAATCATCGGATCGTCTGGAGGTTCTTGCGGCCCTAGCTGTGTCACGGAGGCCGCTGGTGGGGCGTCGTCTAGGCTGTCCAGATAGGCGTCCTCAGTGAGCAAAACATCCAATGATAGACACTCGCCACACGTGGGACAATCCGTTATGTGCTTGCCAACGGTGGAGCTTCGCACTTCATCATCCCTGTAGAATGGTGAGTTACCGAATCCGGTCCACTCAAATTCGACCCAGATTCTGTGACCGCAGCCATGCCTTTTGGCTATCATGCCTCCTCCTTTGTCAGCTCGCCCACTGGCGGGGTGGGTCGTGTATCTGGCAGCCTGCTAGGTGGAAATCCTAGCAACATAAGGGAGAATTCCCACTTCTTGATTGTGATAGCAAGAGCTTCCCATTCCTGATCGGAGGACTCCCCAGCCGATTCTCTTTCTTCGATCTCATTCAAGGTCGCCTTGACATAGAACATGGCCTCGTCAACATCATCAAGTGGCGCAGGTTGCTGAGTCATTGATTTTTCTCCTTTGCCAGCTCGCCCGCTGGCGGGGCGGTGCGTAGGTTACTCCCAGGACCATAGAAGACCAGTGTAGCCATTCTCATGGGCAAACTGCTCTGCGAGGTCTTCTGCCTCTCCCCTGTTGGCCGCCAGTCCAATCTCTGTTGTGGCATCTTCCGCATGGAAGCGGGCGAGTTCCCGACCATAACGATGCAGCACTAAGTCGGCAGGCCCCCACAGAGAAGGAATCCACTTAGCATGTAGGAAACGGCGTTTCATAGTCCTTCTCCTTTGCCAGCTCGCCCACTGGCGGGGCATATTCTGGCCACTTGCAGTCCCCACTCGCGCGGTGTTGCCAGTCTTCGGCCTCGTCAGCCATCACTATCCCGTAGATGCCATCAATAACAATATCCTGCCTGTAGATGATGACGACGTTCTCGGTCTCATTGGCCCACACCTGGGCTAATTCGTTGGCCTCGAGCCAGGTTAGTCCTTCGCGTTGCACCGGATCGGTTCCTTCCTTCCCAGCATCGCCAGGGCGCAGTCGGCCTCGGTGTCCCAGCCAAGCGCGTCCTTGATTCGGTGAAGCCAGTCGTCAGAGGGTATCACCTGGTTAGACTCCAGCAGCGAGATGTATGCACGCGAGATACCCGTTTGTTCGGATAGTTCCTGTTGGGTGAGGTCTCCTCTCGCTCGCAGAACCCGGATGCTGTCTCCTAGTAGTAGTGTCATAGTCATTCTCCTTCCTATGCCTAGATGATAACATATGGTAGGCCCAAAGTCAAGGGTTTTCCTGTGCAATTCGTGTGCCAGTTTGGGTGTAAATCATGTGTCAAAGCGAGGGTTCGCGTGTAAAGTTTGATATATACCATAGAGAAAAGAGGAGCGGCGGGGTATATGGGGGCAACTAGGGCCGCAGCCCGTTGTCCACACGGCATGGAGCCGAATTGCGCACCCCGCCGCTAGGTCACTATAGTCTATTTCTTGGACAACACCAACCTAGCAACGGCGGCGGCCCCGGTTGCTGAAGCCGAGACCGCCGCCCATAAGGAAGCTCACCCCAGGAAAGGAGACGAACCCGAGGTGAGGGTAGTAGACTATGGTTGCTCAGCCGCCGTTCAGCGAGCGTTTCACCTCATAAACTTCCATACTTCCCAACGCGAGAAACAGAATCCACCATCCCCGCTCGTACCAGACCGCAAACACGGGGTACAGGGCCGCCGCCTCGTTCGCGGACAGCAAGACCAACGCGGTCACAAAGACCGCCAACTGCGCGAACCTTGAGGGCAGGCCCGCTGCCTTCAGTGCGTCCACGATCCTCTTCACGGCCAACGCGCCAGCTACGCCGAATATCACAAAGTTGTCCATGTCAGTTTCCTTTCGTGTTGAGTTCTCTGCGGATGGCTACTAATTCAGTCTCAATCCTGGCCAACTGCACCAGGACTGTCTCGCGGAACTGAACGTTTTCGCGTTCCGTTTTTTGTAGGGCCGTCTCCATTTTGTCAATGTTATACTCGTTGCCCTCGACTTTGGCCGTCAAGAGTGTCCAACCGCCTGCCATAGCCACGAGCAATATCCCAACCATCAAGATAATCTTGAGGTTGGCCTGCCAAGAGGTCTTCTCTAGTTCAGCGGGCTTGTTCACGTTGTTCTCCTACAATGGTCGTTCTGCTATCCGCTCCCAGGTTCTTCCGTCCTGCTTCACGACCTTGGCCCGCCCATACGAGGAATCATAGACCAGGGAGAGCACATCCTTGTCGCACATATCCCGATGCAACTCCTTCAGGAAGATGTCGCCGTGCTCTGCCGCACTTTTCATGCTTGCGGGCACTAGGCCGTACTCTGTCTGCGCCCGCCTCAACTCCTCGTCGGTGATGCCAGAATCAGGGACAATTGGCAGAGGCTCTAACTGTGTACCCCAGGTGTACCCGCGTTCGATGGCCATGCCCAGATCGTCAGCCACGCCGTTCAAACCCTGAATACTGTACGCATCGTACTTCTCGTAGCGGTAGAGGGCCAGGCATCGTATTTGCTGATGTCCCGTCCCCCTATTCCACCGGTCGATCTCCGCGTACGCCGTCTGCACCCAGCCAGCGTTTCGGTTTTCCCACGCCTGGTTCTGATTGGTCTCGGTGATGTACACGGGTAGGTTCTTGGCCCAGGCGGGGATGGCCTCCATGAGGTCGATGTAGCTGCGAAAGCCGTATCGCCACGCCTCGAAGGGCGCGTTCATGTGCCTCTCGCTGGTGATGCTGTCGGGATGCCACGATTTGGCCGCGTAGGTGTGCAGTGCGATGCCATCTAGCTGGAAACCATGCACGTTGTTGATGTTCAGTTCCCAGAGCACGTCCGTAAAGTATTCCATCCACGGCTTGGTCTCCACGTTCCACGGCCCGATGGCGGCTACCACCACTTGGTCGTCGGCATGGCCCGGCCTTGATCGGATCTGGTCGCGGCAGAGGCGGAAACAGTTGCCGTACTGCGTCGGCCAGATGGCCTTGCCCTGCGGTCTCTCGTAGGCCAGGTTCGGCTCGTTGCCGATGACCCAGATGTGGCAGCCGGTGGACTTCTCGACAAAGTTGCCCACTCGCTTGGCAAAGGCCGGATATTGCTCAAGGACGGGGATAGTCCCCTTGTCGCCGTAGCCGTTATTCAGCCGCACGATGACGCCAAGGCCCGCGTCGGCCAGGTCCCTGTATGATTGGCTGCCCCAGTTGTTCGGGTCGCAACCCAGTTCCTCAGTCTGTACAACCCAGCCCTTGCCTCGGAGCAGGTGGGCCCCTCCCCGGTCATGGATTCCGTATAGGAAGGCGCTTTCGCCGTGTTTTGTCATCGTTCCTCTCTCCTATACTAACGCCGCTGCTACACTTGCTATGTTCAGTCCCTCGAAAACCTGTACATCCACATCTGCCTCCGCAATTCCTAGATGCTGAATTGTGAAAACAAGTGTTGTCGCAGATGAGGAAGCCCAGACAAATCCCCCCACACCAGGCGGTGTCCAACCTCCAGTTGCGGCGTGCTCTATGAGTGCAGTCACGTTGAAGTATCGTTCATTGGATTCGCTGCCATTGTCAGTTTGTGCTATCTGAACAAGGTAGATACCTGTGAGGTCTGCGAAAGAGACTTCATCAAGATAGCCCACGCGAACCAGCATTTTGGCATATGCAAAGTTACGTGTACCTGCTCCAGTATTGTTGAACGTGAGGGTTATCTGTGCCTGATCGTTGGCGGCCCCATTTTCTTGCATCAATAAGACGGAAGCATGTAGGGACAACGCGGTATTCTTGGCTGTCGTTGTCCCCGCGCCATCGAGAAATGCTGTAAGGGCCTGTACTTTATCAGAGAAGAACCCTTGCCCCGGCCCCGCCCCAGTCGCCGTGCCGACGTTGAGACCAGGGCCCCAATAACCCGCAGTAGCCCCCCCGACCAGTATCCCAATCTGGTTGTCTCCATATCGATAGAATCCTGTATCGGGATCACTGCAAAATCTGAGCCCTGGTAACTGTTTATCTCCGTCGGCAATACAAATCCCACCAGTAAGAGCCAAACTGATCGGACACTCCAGCGCCTCCAGGTGAAAGACGCGGGCACGCAGATCCTGAATCTCCTTCCAGAGAAGTTCGAGTTCGTTAGACATCTGCCGTCTCCACAGTTAGGAACTCCCCGCGCTCGGGAGTGATAGTGAACCGCACCCCAATGACCTTTCTGGTAGCAGAGAACGCAATCGACCCCGCCTCAAATCGCGCCGTCACCAGATCTCCCAGGAAATAGTGCTTGCCGTACAGGCACGCTGGCGTCTGGAGTACATCAAACGTGAGTACCGGGCGCGCTTTGTGCTTGTCCAACAGAGCGTCCCCCTTGCTATTCAGGCCGTTCGCGATAGGTGTATTGCGAGCATCGGTGAAGAGCTCGTGCCGATTCCAGGTGCTGTCGTCGATAGTCCCCGCATCGGTGCGCCACACCAACAATCTGCCATCCTGCTGGCCCTGTCCACCGACCCAGATAGCATTCTTCTCGGTAGAGCGCTGGATGGAGAGAAGGGGCCGAGCCATGTTGCCGAATGGCAGAGAGAACGTCACCGTGGCCGACCTGTCTGTACCGAGCTGGCCGTCGTACCACCGAAACTCGAACGTCGCCGCCCCAGTGCCGACCACGTCAAAGTCACCGCCGCCAATCCGGGCGATCTCTTGCAAGACCTCCAGCACGTTCTTTGAGAAGCGAGCGAGATAGACCGAGTTTCCACCTGCCCCGTCTGCCTCGATGCTCAGCCCCGTCGTCACACGACCCGCGCCAGCGTCGGCCCCCACTTGTTCGAGTACGAACTCCTTGGCAACCGTCTCGGCCAGCTGTGCCTTAGAAGCCTCTGCCGAGCCAGTGAAATTCGCGATGATGCGTCTATCGAGAAGATCAACGTACCCGACGCCTGAGCTCTGGAAGGAAAACGACCCGTCGGCGTTGATGATGTACTCGCTGTTGCGATGGAACGCCTCGACTTCCTTGGTCCAGTCGATGTCGTACTGTGGCCACCTCCGCCAGAACTCGATCTGTCCGTCCAGCTCAAACAAAGCCACCTTGGGATTCTCGCCGGACATGCGAAGGACATAGACGGAGGTGGCATTGACGTACTTCTCCACCGAGAATGTCTGGTAGTCGTCGATGACGGCGGCCAGGGAGCCATCGGCTGCCTTGAGCCGAATCTGCCAGGTGACGGGCATGGTTAGCTGTCCGCCGTGTATTCGACGATCCAACCGGCAATACAGCAGTCGCCAGCGACGGTATCGGCCTCATCTATAGCATTACGCGAATAGGTACAGCGGAGCACATCACCAATGGCCTCATTCGCTAGTGCCACCTGATGAATGCATCTATTCTGATCAGTCACGACCGCTACCGCCGAATAACCAGTTGGGTCTGAATGAATATTGTGAGCCTCCCCACATTGTCCATATTTAACAACGTTGTTCCCGTAGATGTTGCCATTTGCAGCAGCTACAATGACGGCAGTAACAGTCATTCCTGCTACGAAGTCTTCGGGCACGCTGCTAAAGCCAAAAGCATTGGTCCATTTGGTGTCTGGCATTGGCAGTCCTAGCCAACCACTAATCGGCCACGCTATTTCCGCACTGTCCGTTACGTTGTATCCTCCGACGCAAGGCACGAAGAACTTCCGCGTCCTGTCCGCATGACCAGCAGCTGCCGTCAGGGCCGCGTGCGTAGCAATATCAGCCGTAACGGTGCTCTTGATCGCGATATCATCGGCAGCAGCGGGAGCCGCCATTCTGGCTCGACCCGCAGCATCCCGCCATACAAGCCTGCTAGGCGTTTCGAGCTGAGTCGCGCTGTGGGGCGCGGTGAGCGCCTGGTGAGTAGCAATGTCAGCCGTAACGGTGCTCTTGATCGCGATATCATCGGCAGCAGCGGGAGCCGCCACCTGAGCACGGCCACTCGCGTCCCGGTGTACGAGCTTGTCTGCGGTTGCAGCAGTCGTACTACCGTGAGTGCCCGCTGCCGTCAGGGCCGCGTGCGTAGCAATATC
>Ga0210003_1000215_pt1 | contig 51444 bp, 48 predicted proteins | sample LantaG_FD_182804 | JGI IMG/M metagenome (GOLD analysis project Ga0210003, IMG submission 182804) | Deep subsurface microbial communities from Baltic Sea to uncover new lineages of life (NeLLi) - Landsort_02402 metaG (SPAdes) (version 2) | ecosystem: Environmental > Aquatic > Marine > Oceanic >... | reverse complement strand
TATCTGCAAGTTAAAACTGACCGGTGTGTCCCGAATAACATATAATTGCAATAAAAAAACCTTCGGAGAAACATTATAAGTTATTCGACGGCATTATTTAAACCGTCTCGAGCGGCGCCGTTATATAAAAATATAAATTATAACTTGCGAAATCTATTTCTAAATCTTAATTTTCAATTCGGTGTATGAAAAAAAACAATCAGCCAGAGACAGTGTATATAATAACAGGGGTGGTATTCACAATTATATTGTATAATACCAACTCCCGGTTACTTCGGCCTTTATTTTATGCATAACAGGTCCACGACCAATAACGACAAGCGTACCACGTCCATCCTGACACGCCTATTTCCGTTTACAGGGTGGTTTGAAAATTACCGATTAGGCAGTCTTCGGCTTGACCTTGTCTCCGGCCTGACGGTCGCGCTGGTACTTGTACCGCAATCAATGGCTTACGCCCAGCTGGCCGGGTTGCCGGCTTATTACGGGCTATACGCCTCGTTTCTGCCGCCCCTGATCGCCTCTCTTTTCGGGTCCAGCCGGCAGCTGGCCACCGGCCCGGTAGCGGTGGTGTCGCTGATGACCGCCACCACCCTGGAACCCCTGGCCACCGCCGGTAGCGAAGCCTTCATCGCCTATGCCATCCTGCTGGCTTTGCTGATCGGTCTCTTCCAGTTTTCCCTGGGGGTCTTAAGGCTCGGCCTGGTGGTCAATTTTCTGTCGCACCCGGTCGTCAACGGCTTCACCAACGCCGCCGCCCTGATAATCGCCTCCTCGCAGCTTTCCAAGCTGTTCGGCGTCCATGTCGACAAGGTTGAACATCATTATGAAACCATCTTCAACGTCATTAAGGCCGCCTTCTCCTTCACCCACTGGCCCACTCTGGCCATCGCCCTGCTGGCGTTCGGCATCATGATCGGGTTGAAACGGCTCAACCCCCGCATACCCAATGTCCTGGTGGCGGTTATAATCTCCACCCTGATATCCTGGGCATTCGGTTTTGAGCACAATAACAAGGCCAGCCTGTCTCAGATTGACGACCCGGCCACAAAAACCACCATTCAGGAATTCAACCAGACACTCGAAGATATCGAACGGAAATCCGCGGAACGCATCGAGCTGGCGGCCGAGGGCCAGGTAGCCAGCGAGCGCTACGGGGGAAAATCCGTGGTGTACATGGAAATCAACCATCGCATCTCCCTGATAAACCTGGAGGTCGGCGAACTAAAAGAGACGGCTCACCGGATCCGTGAAAAAATGCGCACCGTCCTCTACCGGGCGGCGGAAGATTCCGCCGAGGTACTTCATTTTTACACTATCGACAATGTTCCTGCCGGGCTGGAAGACGACGGGCGCAACTGGCGCCTGAAAGTGAGCAACACCCGCATCGAAGAAGACGCCATCAGGCTGACCGGCGGCGGAGACGTGGTGGGAACGATCCCGAAAGGGCTGCCGTCGTTCAATATCCCCACTTTCAGCTTGAGCGTGGCCCTGAACCTTCTACCCATGGCCGTTATCATTGCGCTTCTGGGTTTCATGGAAGCCATTTCCATTGCCAAGGCGATGGTGGCCAAAACCGGCCAGCGGCTGGACCCCAACCAGGAACTGATCGGCCAGGGCCTGGCCAACATGGTCGGCTCCTTCAGTCACAGCTACGCCGTTTCCGGTTCGTTCTCCCGCTCGGCCGTCAATATCCAAACCGGGGCGGTAAGCGGCCTCTCCAACGTCTTCAGTAGCTGCGTGGTGGTGATCACCCTGTTGTTCTTCACGCCGCTGCTTTACCATCTCCCTCAGGCCGTCCTGGCAGCCATCATCATGATGGCCGTTATCGGGCTGGTCAACGTGCGGGGATTCATTCACGCCTGGAAAGCGCAGAAATACGACGGCATTATCGGTATCGTCACTTTTATTTTCACCCTGGCTTTCGCTCCCCATCTCGACCGGGGCATCATGATCGGGGTCGGGCTGGCGGTGATTTTGCACCTGTTTAGAGGAATGAAGCCGGATATCGCCCTGCTGTCCAAACACCCCGACGGCTCCTACCGCAATCAGGCCCGGTTCGGCTTGAAACAGTGCCTCCATATCGCCGTCATACGCTACAACGGTTCGCTCTTTTTCGCCAATGTCAATTACCTCGAGGAACAGATGCTGGAGCGGGTTGCCGCCATGCCGGAACTCAAACACATTATTATGGTCGGGAACGGCATCAACGAACTCGACGCTTCCGGCGAGGATATGCTGTCGCAGCTGGTGGGACGGTTGCGAGAGGCCGGGTACGATGTCTCCATCAGCGGCCTCAACGACGCCGTGCTGGACGTTCTGCGGCGCACCCACCTGTACGAAAAGATCGGCGAGGACCACCTGTTCCGCAATGTCGACCGCGCTGTCGCCGCCCTGAACAAAAAGGCACATATCGGCTCGAAAGAAACCGCCTGCCCCCTGGTCGAAGTGGTCTATATCAACCCGCCTTCAAAAGAATCCTCCTGACGGGCGCGCGAGGATTTAAATACTTTCTGAACCAGGCACAGTTCAAACGGTTAAGCTGCTGCCAGTTGCCGCTGACCGGTTTGCCTCCGCCGCCGACTTGCTTTTCAACCAGACTTATATTATACTTCAACTTGAAAACAAACTTATGTAAGGTTAATTGACACATCAAACATATAAAAATTCAGGAATAGTTTATGAAGAAACGATTTATCAGTGTGGTTATTGTCGGTGCGGCGTTGGTCCTTATCGCTGCGGCTCCGGCATCCGCGCAGAACATCGAAGCCGAGGAGTCCCGGCTGGACAACGGCATGCAGGTTCTGATGGTCGAGCGTCATGAAACGCCGACCATCATGGCCTCTATCATGGCCCGGGTCGGCTCGGCCAACGAAACCACCGGCATTACCGGTATTTCCCATCTTTTTGAGCACATGATGTTCAAGGGGACCAAGACGATCGGCACCAAAGATATCGTCCGCGACCTCGAGATAATGGCGCAGCTCGATTCACTTCGGGAATTGATGCGGGCCGAGGAATGTATCGTGCGGGAGAAACTGCGCCGCGGAGAAATCGAGGACATGTCGGCTCCCGAAGCCAAAACCCCCCGTATGCGGGAAATCGAAACCGTGTTCGACAGCCTGGTTCTTGAACAGCGCCAGTTGATCATCAAGGACCAGCTCGACGAACTGTACTCCAAAAACGGCGGTTTTTTCCTGAACGCCTTTACCTCGGACGACATGACCGGCTATTTTGTCCGCCTGCCGAAAAACAAGATTGAGCTGTACATGTGGCTGGAATCCGACCGCTTCAAAAATCCCGTTTTCCGGGAATTTTATTCGGAGCGGGATGTCGTACGCGAAGAACGCCGCCTGACCACCGAATCGACGCCGACCGGCCTGATCGATGAGGACTTCCGGGCCATGTTCTGGAAATCATCGTCCTACCACTGGGACGTTATCGGCTGGTCGTCCGATGTGGAGAACATCACCCGCGAGCAGGCCAATCATTACTACGATACCTATTACGCCCCGAACAACCTGACGATGATACTGGTCGGGGATTTCGAACCCGACCAGATGATTAAACTGGTCAAAAGGTATTTTGAACGAATCCCGCGCGGCGAGACGGTGCCGCCGGACGTGATCACCCTCGAGGAAAAACAGTACGGCGAGAAGCGGTTGATCGCCGAGGCCGAGGCCAGCCCGCAGACCGAAATCTGGTACCACACCGTGGCCTGGAAACACCCGGATAGCTATCCGCTCGAGGTCCTGGCCGGTCTTATGAGTGGCAAAACCGGACGCCTGTATAAGAAGCTGGTCGATGAAAAGGGTCTCGCCAAGAGTTCCAGCGGCGGCGGTCCGCGCATGATGCCCGGGGGCGGGCTGTCGGTGGCGGCCTCGCAGGAGTCAAAAAAATATGCCGGGGCTTTTCAAATCAACGCCGAGGGTATCTCCGGTGTCAAAGCCGAACAACTGGAAGCGGCCATCTATGAAGTTATCGAGGATTTGAAAAACAACCCGGTCCCCGAAGAGGAACTGCAAAAAGTGAAAAACCAGTTGCGGGTGCAGAATATCCGGTTCATGGACATCATGTCGGGACTGGGCATCATGTTTTTACTCGGTCAGAACGCCGGCATGGGCGACTGGACCGAGGTCAACAACAACCCGAAAATGTGCGACCTGGTCACGGCGGTCGATGTTCATCGGGTGGCCAACAAATATTTCGCAAACGACCAGCGCAATGTTCTGATTATCAACAGCAAAGCCGGCCCGGAAAGCGATGAAGGCGGTGAGGACCCCCAGTTCGCCCAGATGGTACAGATGGTCAAGTCGATCAAGGACCCGGCCCGCCTGGAACAGATGATCGGCATGGTCTCCATGCAGCTGGACCAGGTCGAAGACCCGGAACAGAAAAAGAGCATGGAAGAAATGCTTAAAATCGCCAATGAACACCTGAAACAACTCAAAGCCGCCGAAGAAAAGTAAGGCTAAGCCAGAGGAGAAACGAACATGAAAAGCATATTCATTATACGGTTCAGCCGGCTGGTGACGCTGGTAACGCTTGCGGCCCTGGCGGCCTTGTTGATTTTGGCCCCCTCGGCGTCGGCGGATGACATCGTCGACCATCCCGACAAACTGAAATTCAAAGAGTTGAAATACCAGCCGCCGAAACCGGGCGATTACCGGTACACCCTGAAATGCGGCGCCCACGCTTACATCGCCGAGAACCATGAAATTCCCACTTTTGAATTGACCGTCCTGGTTCGCACCGGCTCGATTTACGAACCGCTGGAAAAAGCCGGTCTGGCCGATATGACCGGCTACCTGATGCACAACGGCGGCGTCGAGGGTATAACGGCCGGGGAACTCGATGAGCGGCTCGCCTACCTGGCCGGGGATATCTCGTTCAATATCGGCCCCACCCAGGGCCAGGTCAGCCTCTTTTGCCTTTCGAAGGATATCGACGAGGGCCTGGAGCTGTTGGTGAAGGTTCTGAAAACCCCGGTTTTCGACCAGGCCGCCCTCGAACGTTACCGTACGGACATCCTCTCGGAGCTGGAACAGCGCAACGCCTCCACGGGCGCCATCGAATCCCGCGAGTGGGACTTCCTGATGTACGGCGACCATCCCTGCACGATTCCCCATCGCCGCACGGAACAATCGCTCAAGGCGATTACCCGGGAAGATTTGCAGGCTTTCCACAAGAAGTATTTCTTTCCGAAAAATTTCATTTTCGCCGTATCCGGGGATTTCGAGACCAAGGCGATTATCGACAAGCTGAACGCCATGCTCACAGCCTGGCCCGATCAAAAAACGAACCTGCCCGTCATATCCGAACAAATCCCCGAACCGAAACCGGGCGTGTATATGATTAAGAAAGAGGACGTAAACCAGTCACGCGTCCGGGTGGGACATTCAGGCGTCAAGCGGGACATACCCGACGAGTGCGCCCTGCTGGTAATGAACGATATTCTCGGCGGCGGGGGGTTCACCTCACGCATCATCCGGCGGGTACGTTCGGACGAGGGTCTGGCTTATAACGCCGGCAGCGCTTTCGAGCGCCCGGTTCTCTACCCCGGCACGTTCCGAGCCTGGTTCCAGACCAAGCACGAGACCGCGGCTTTCGGCACCGGGCTCATTATCGAGGAAATCAAGCGCATCCGCACCGATAAATGCGACCCGGAAATCGTCGAAAACGCCAAGGCCAGTTTCATCGGCAACCTGGTCAATCCCTTCAGCAGCCGGAAAGAAATCGTCAACACCTTCGCCGACGATGATTACACCGGACGGACGGATGATTACTGGCGGAATTACCAGAAGAACATGGAAGCGGTGACGCCGGACGATGTCCTCGCCGCGGCCCGGAAATACCTTCATCCTGACAAACTGGTGGTGCTGGTGGTCGGCGACCCCGAGGCGGTGATGCAGGGTTCCGAAAAACACGAAGAGCGTTTTTCCGATTTTGGCGAGATCACGCTCTTACCCCTGCGCGACCCGATGACGCTGGAGATTAAATAAGCGAGTCTTGTAGAACCGTCAACTTTATACGCAAACAAACAAAAAGCCCCGGTAACGCCGGGGCTTTATCTTTTCAAGTCTGTTCCTCTACCCTTACGCGCCCGGCAGTTTTCCGCTAATAATATAACTGATTATGTTGTAGATAATGCCGCCGAGCATGCCGCCGATATTGGCCAGCATGTGAACGACGATGGCGGGAATGAGGCTGCCGGTTCTCGCCCGAAGGTGCCCGGCCAGAAGGCCAAGTGAAAAGGTGAACAGCCAGATTACCACGGTGGTGACGGCGTCGGCTCCCACGAACGGCAGTATGAGATGCATGCAGGCGAAGAAAAAGGCGCTTATAAAAGCCGGTAATTCGACGCGGAAGAACAACAGCTTTACATACCGGCCCGACAGAACGGACAAATGTCCCTGGAGAAAACCGCGGGTGAAGACTTCCTCAATAACGCTGGAGAATATCCATACGAACAGGACTATCTGGGGAAGAGATAATTGCTTGACGACCGGGCTTCCGTTTCCGCCCAGGGCGAGTACAGCGATAGTGGCCGCCATCCCCAGAAGCGGCGCGAACAAGCTGAGCAACAGCCATCGGAATTTACCGCCCGAAGTTGCGACGTTTTTATCAGGCAGGCAAAAGCCGTATTCGGTGAACCGGCTCTTGCCCAATATAACAATCGCCAGCAAAGAGAGAATCAACTCCAAACCCTGCGTCAGCGAGATTTTGGCGACCGCGCCGGTTAAAATGAATTTGGGAAGAACAACCGACACCAGCGCGATTACAATCGCCGCGACCAGGGCTGTCGTGACCTTCGATTTAACCTCTGAACTCATTACCTACCACCTTATTTTATATGTATTTCTATAAGGATGTTTTATATACTTTTAAAACCTCGCGGCATTTATAAATTTACTTAAAATTAAGAGGATTATTTTTTATATTCAACAAACAATAACATAAAAAAACTCGCCACCGGGGAAGTTCATTACAGATAGATACGACCGCCTTACGAGACCACATTAAATCGATGACTTACAACGAAAAATTCTCCCGAAACTACGGTTTACTTTTTTGTTGTTAAAAGAAACAATGAAAAGATTTGTTTTTGATAAGAGAATCAAGTTAATCGGTTGTTTTAAAACTTTGACAGCGTCGAGGGCGGCCTCAGCGCCGGATTATCACCCTGGTTCCGGCCACACGGTCGCCGAAACGCGCTCTTTCGGGTGACCTCACAATCAATACCACCCCGAGTATATTGAGCGCCGGCAGGGCGTCGACAACCCGTAACAGGTTTCTGACCAGGGCGCGCATTATACCGGGACCGCGACCGTCAACCCCCACAACCCGCATGCCAGTCAATCTTTTGCCGATGGTGGCGCCGAAAGCACCTTCGAGCAACACGAAATATAAGACAATGACGACAAGAAAAATAAGGCACAGCGGGTCGGTCACCAACCATCCGTACCCCCAGAGATGGTCCCCCCGGTTCATAAGCCAGACCCCTTTGACTATCCGGGTGACCGGGAAAAAGACCATGCTCAAGATAATGAAATCAATAACCAGGGCCGCGAACCGACGACCCAGCCCGGCATAGCGCAGTTGATTTGTCTGTGATAATTCCTCTTTTAGCATACCTTTCCCTTAACATATATGATAACAATTCACCTAGCAATTCAGCAGCGCATGAATTCTAAACTCAAATTTTGCTTTCATTCCGAACGAGAATTATCGTCGTCGGGGGCTTCCGGCCACTCCCTGTCCGGGCTGACGGGCAGCGGCTGGTCCAGCCCCAGATTTTCGGGGCTGATATCGGCAAAGACGAAATTCTCGGGCGGCACCGGACTTCCGGCCAGCCGCCTAAGCAAAGCCAGTTGCCCGGCATGCGTCATAGCATCCGAAAACGGCCCCTGCAGAAGGATCTCGGGCGTGATATCCCGAAGTTCTGTTCCCTGCTCGAGGTACCGCGCAGTATCCACCAGAATTTCATGAAAATGCTCAATGGTCTCATGGAAATCGGGCAGCACAGGAGCGCAGTAAGTTCCGCCGATAAAAAACGTGCGGGCATACCCCAGGACACTGTCCATATGGCGTATCAGGTCATGAGGCGTACGGGTTTTGGGCGTCGCTTGAAATGACGCAAAGTCCGGCGGGGCATCCCGAAGCGCCTTCTGCGTCCGGTAGGCCAGGGTGGCCAGGAAATGCTTGAGAAGCGTTCGTCTTTCATCCATTTTGTCGTCTCCCAAAAACATTGACAGGGATGCATCCCATGACTGTCTACAGTTAAAGCAGGGCGGGTTTTTTGTGAACCTGCCTGTTATTTATAATCTAATTAGTTGGCCCATGAACAAGCAATAAAAAAACCTCCCGGTTTGAGGAGGTTGAAAATCCCAACAATGACTACGCGGCCACTACCCCACTCGACCCCAAACATTATTGAGATTAGATTTTCAGATCCTGCTGAAAACTCGATTGTGAACGAAAGTCGTAGGCTGCCAATTACAAACTGATAGTCAGTTGCATGGGGGGTACCCGACCTCCGCCTGAGAAGGCTGAAGCATATCCACCCGCCTATTCCCGGAACCGCCGCCGATCCATTACTCTTCAGCGGGTCGAACGGCCTGGACGACCGGTTTGCGGAAGCGGGCCATTGCGTTATGGACCGATATGTACACGACAGGGATCAGGATCAGGGTAATGAGGGCCGAGACGCTTAGGCCGCCGATAACCGAGCGAGCCAGGGCAGCCTGAATCTCGCCACCGGCGCCGGCGCCAAATGCCAGGGGCAACATCCCGAACACGGTCGTCGAGGTGGTCATCAGAATCGGCCGCAGTCGCAGCCGTCCGGATTGCAGCACCGCGTCCTGTATGGAAAGTCCCTGTTCGCGGCGCATCAGGTTGATATAATCGACGAGCACGATGGCGTTGTTGACCACGATCCCGATAAGCATGACGATACCCATCAGGCTCTGCACGTTAAGGGTCGTACCGGTCAGGAGCAGGGTCGGCACCACGCCGATAAACGCCAGGGGCACAGTGACCATGACAATAAGCGGGTCGAGGAACCGTTCGAACTGGGCTGCCATGACCATGTAGATGAGGATTACGGCCATGAGAATCGACAGCAGGAAATCGCGCTGCGCTTTCTGCTGTTCCTCGTACTCGCCGCTGAACACCAGGGAGAAATCAGCGGGCATAGCGTAATCACTCAACCTGGTTTGCAGGTCCTCGACCACGTCGCCGAGCGCGGCGCCGCTTTCGAGATTGGCGGAGATGTAGGTGACACGCTGACCGTTGATACGCTGGATAGCCGTTGGACTGCGGCGGCGTTCAGTCTGCACCACTGCCGAGATCGGCAGGGTCTCGCCGGCACCGGTCTTCACTGAGACGTTGCTGAGGTCGAGCGTGCTCAGGCGGTCTCCGGGTTGGAGTCGCACCGTGATGGGGAACTCCTCTCCCCCTTCGCGGTAGACGCCGGCGCGGCTGCCGCCGATGTTGGTCTGGATTACCTCGGCGACCTGACGGACCGTGAGACCGAGAGCAGCTATTTTCTCGCGGTCAACGATCAGGTTCTGTTCCGGGCGCCCCTCGCGGCGGCTCACCCGGACATCGGCTACTTCCGGCGCCTTTTCCATGATTTGCTTGAGGTCATCGGCAATACGATCGGCGAGCGCGAGATCATAACCGCGCAGTTCGACCTCGACCGCCTCGCCCCCGCCCGAGCCAAACAGCCGCTGCAACATCCAGAGACCGGACTGGGCCGACACGCGGATGTCCGCGCCCGGTATCTTGCCCACCACCGCCCGGCGAATATCATCGGCGAGGACAAAACTGTTAATTGTGCGTTCATCAGCTCCCTTGAGGGCGATTTCCACCTCGGCGTCGCCGCCGCGGATTTCGGCCGTCAGATGGCGGACCTGATCCATGGGGGTGACCGTGCGAACCATCCGGTCCAGTTCCTGGAGATATTCGTTCACGACCGCGATATTCATTCCCTGCGCCATCTGCAGGTCCACCCCGATCTCGTCGGCATCAGTCTGGGGAGCGAGCTCAATCGGCAACAGTGGCCAGAGGAGGAACGTGATTACGAGCAGGACTCCAGTCGCGGCGAAGACAATTTTCTTGTGGCGGATTGCCGTCGCCAGGATGCGTGAGTAGGTCTCTCCGAGGCGAAGGAACCAGCGGCCGAACCTCGTGCTCTCGTTCTCGGTCGTTTTCTCGCCAGCCCGTAACCGGAGGAAACGACTGGCCAACATCGGCACCAGGGTTAGCGCCACGAGCAGCGAACAGAGCAGAGCGAAGACGACCACGAGCGCGAGTTCCCGAAAGAGCATGCCGGAGACAGTCTTCATGAAGATCACGGGAAGGAAGATTACCATCGTGGTCAGGGTGGATGCGACAATGGCACCGCTTACCTGCTTGGTTCCGGTCAGCGCGCTTTCTTCAAGCGTGTGACGATTCTCCCGCAAGCGGATGATGTTCTCGAGCACAACTATGGAGCTGTCGACTATCAGCCCGATACCGAGCGCGAGTCCCCCGAAACTCATCTGGTTCAACGTCAAACCGTTGAAAAAGAGCAGGCCGAAGGTGGCAATGATCGAGATAGGAATCGAGAGGGCGATAATGAAGGTGGTCGAGCCGTTGCGCAGGAAGAGGTAGAGAATGAAAATAGCAAGAAGACCGCCGAAGAGCGCCGATTTCTGCACGTTGTTGATCGAATTCTGAATGAACTGGCTCTGGTCGATAACCATCAGCAGTTCCAGGTCTTCACGCTCGCGGCTGATCTGCTCCATCACTTTACGGGCCTCCGCGGCGACGGCGACGGTGTTCGCCCCCGACTGTTTCTGAACCCCCAGCCGGATCATCGGTTTGCCGTCGATCTGGACGACTCGGTTGATATCTTCGAAGCCGTCCACCACCTCGGCGACATCGCGTACGCGGATCGGTTTACCGTCGACCACCGTGATAATAGTGCCGGCGATCTCATCGAGCGACCGGAACTCGCCGCGGGTGCGCACATACATGTCGCTGATTCCCTCGCGCATGTCACCACCGGGGAGAGTTACGTTCTCCCGCTGCAACGCCTGTCGGACATCGTCGGCGGAGAGACGGCTGGAGGCGAGGCGGTCGCGCTTGAGACGAACCTGAATCTCACGGTAGACGCCTCCCCATACATCGACCGAGCCAACCCCCGGGATCTGCTCGAATCGCTGGGCGACCTCCCGCTCGAGGATGCGGGTCAGTTCGTCGAGGCTACGGTTCGAATAGGCACCGAGAATGACGACCGGGAAGTTGTCGGGGTCGAATTTCCAGACGCGGGGTTGATCAACTTCAGGCGGGAAATCACCACGAATTCGGTCGAGAGCCGCGCGGACATCGTTAGCGGCAGCATCGATATCGGTTCCCTGCGCGAACTCGAGTGTCACCCGGCTGCGGCCCTCTTCGGAATTGGACCGTACCTCTTCGATATTGGGGATGCTGGCGATGGCGTTTTCGATGTGGTCGGTAATAACGGTCTCGATCTCCTCCGGGCCGACATTGGGATAGGAGGTCGAAATGCTCAGCCTGGGGTACTCAATTTTCGGAAGGAGATCAACCGGGAGAAAGCGGAAACCCATGATGCCCAGAATGATAATGATCAGGAACACCATGGTGGTGGCGATGGGGCGATGGACGGCGAGGCGAGTGATATTCATTGTTCGGTGACCACCTTGTCAGACCGGGCGGAGTAACATGCCGATCAGGTTGTTGATTTGCCAGCTGCGGCTTCCTGCTGGCGTTTCATGAACTCTTCGAGCAGATCCTCTCGCTGGAGGTGCTGAAGGCGTTCGATCCATTTCCAATCCACTTTCCGGACCCGGGCCTCGCCCGCTTTGCCGCCGAGGAGATTCTGTCCGAGAGTGATGATCCACTTGCCCGGCTCCACGCCGGTGATTCCAGCGGTGGTTCGCCCCCTGGCGAGCACATCGACCGGGACAAACTCAAACGCCGCAGGGGCAGTGAGAGTGAACGGCACGTCCCCTTCGCCTACCTCAACCCCCTCCCCCGTAAGGGAGTCGGCCGTTACATAAATGCCGGTAACCCCGGTGGCGGGGTTTTCGTACAGCGCGCTCAGCGGCACGAGAGTAGCCTGTTCACTTTCGCCGTAGTGCACATCAACGGTAACGAACATGCCGGGCTTGAGTTGATGGTCGGGGTTGGCCAGTTCTATTTCAGCATCGGTGCTGTGGGTCACCGGGTGCAGGAACGGGGAGATGCGTGAGAGTTTCGCGGTGACCGACCCGAACGGGAGACTGGCGGCCTGAATTTCGGCCCGCTGACCGGTTTCGATATAATTGAGCATGCGATCGGTCAGGATAATTCCGATCCGAACGGTGTCGAGCTGGCCGAGGGTAAACAGGCGGGTGTTGCTATTGATGAACATGCCGATTTCGGCATTACGGTCACCGATCGTTCCGGCGACCGGGGCGCGAATCACGGTCTGGGCGAGGGCTCCCTCGTATTCATTGATTGTGGCCTGAGCCTGCTCGGCCCGGGCTTTAGCCAGGGCAACATTGGCTTCGGCCGAGGCTGTTTCCATCTGTACAGACTCAAGTTCGGTGGCGCTGGTCAACTGTTTCTCGTCCAGAGTTTCGATGCGTTTGAGGTCGGACTGGAGCTTGCTCAGTTGGACCTCGGCCTGGCTAACCTGGGCGACGGTGATCTGGTAACCGGCCCGGGCTTGTTTCAGACGTTCGCGAAATTCGGTGTCACGGAGTTGAACCAGGGGCTGTCCCAGGGTGACAAGGTCACCGTTATTTACATGGACCTGCATTATAGTCGTACTGACTTCAGAGTAGATTTCGACCTGGTTTTTCGCCCGAACTATCCCGCTCAACCGTTCGGTCAGCGGGAGCGAGCCGACATCGGCCTGAACCGCCTCAACCGCGAGTATGAGTTTGTTGCCGCCGTTCCCCCGGGCGTCACCGGAGCTGCCGCCACAGTGGGACAGGGACAATCCTGCAATTACAAGGCCGAGTAAGTATGTGGCCGTTCGTACATTCACTAAGAGCTCTCTTTGCTTCTTCCCTTTTATCATCCGGCGAGGGTTTGGGGTAACCATACCTTAGGCCGGTACTGTTTAATAGAGGACAAGATACTATGAACGGAGTCATTTAGCAAATGTAAAGTTATTTCAAAAGGGTGGAAATTGGAAAAAAATTGCGTAGTTTTTCGGCGAAAAGCTTTTGACCGAAAATGTCATGTGGAAGTACGACCAACGAAAGGATACGCTGATGGCAAGGTACAGCAAGACAAAGGTACAGGCAAATAATAAGCGGCCCCGACCTCACTCTCAGCAAGCTTCTTTCCAATTCGATTTTGTGGTCAAGACATATTTTTCCACAGTAAATGGAATTCGCCGGAAGGCAATTAAGTAAAACGGTATCAATTCGACGGCTAACGCCAGTCCCCTGTCACGCGGTCCTCGGCGTTGGCGGCAAGGTTTTGTTATGTGTTAGGTCTCTCCAATGAATGATGTGTGGAGTGCTGCCATGCCCTTCCGCTCGTATAACCTGATCGCCGCTTGGTTGGCAACTGCCGTGTAAAATGTGAAGTACTTGATTCCATACCGCCGGAAATAGATTTTCGCCTCCGCGAGCAGTCGGGTGGCTATGCCCTGGCGCCGGTGTTCCCTGGCTACCATAAGTGCGGAAATGGCGCCCACTTTCTTGATTTTGTAGAAACGGGGTTGCTCACGTACAGCGACGGAGGCGTAGCCGACTATCACGTCATCAACTAGGGCAATGATAGTGGCGCTGCTGTCTGATTCCATGGACTGCAGAAACCGGCCGGAGATATCGGCATCGCTCAGGTTATCGGTGTCGAAAAACTCCTTGTGATGGCCCTCGTATTCAGCAAAGAAGTCCTTGCACAGCGCAAGGACGGCTGCCAGGTCGTCTTCAGGTAGTAATTCACGTATTGATATCATTATGTCTTTCAATCCTAAAATTAATATCTATATGTTTTCTGTTTTCCTTATAGGAATACTTTTCCACAATAAATTAACCTCCGTAGACTCAGGGGGCAATATAAAAGCGGCCCTGACCTTACTCTCCCCAAACTCTTAAAGGGTTCAACTTTGGGGTTAAAACGGGCTATTCCACAGATAGTGGAAGTCGTGGGAAGATAATACGGTAACAAAAGAAAAGAGCCGGTCGAATTGACCTGCCCTCAAGATCCTCTAAGAGATTAACAGACTATTTCAGCAGGGTCATCTTTGATGATACAAAAAAAGTCAGGATATATATCCTGACTTTTTCTAAATATAATTTGAAAGCAATTATGCGGAAGGTCTTGATTGTAACGCATTGGAGCTTTCATTTAAGACGAGCTGTTTTTTCTCGGCATGTTTTCGTTCATCAATATCCAGGATTGTTTTTCTAATCCGAATAGATTTCGGAGTTACTTCAACCAGTTCATCATCTCTGATCCACCCCATGGCCTGTTCCAACGTCATCTTACGAGGGACATCCAGTTTGACACCTATATCTTTGGTTGATGACCGATGGTTGGTCAGATGTTTCCGTTTGGTCGGGTTGCAGGTTATATCCATACTTCTTGAGTTTTCACCGACAATCTGACCGGTATAAATTTTTTCCGTAGGTTCAACAAAAATGACCGCCCGTTCCTGCAGCCCTTCCAGGGCATAGGCGGTGGCCGTTCCTGTTTCGATACTAACGACAGAACCTTTACTTCCCGGCACGATATCGCCACACCACGGACCGTAGCCGACAAAACGTGATGACATAATTCCGAGACCACGGGTGTCGGTTAAAAACTCCGACCGGTATCCGATCAAGCCACGGGTAGGAATCTCAAATTCGATACGAATAGTTTTCGTACCGGCATTATCAACCGACGTCAACTCACCTTTACGTTTGGCAAGTTTTTCAATGATGATTCCCTGATGTTCTTCGGCAACATCTATGATAAGCTGTTCTATGGGTTCCAGAACCTTTTCGTTTTCATCGAGACGGGTGATGACTTCCGGACGGGAAATACAGAACTCAAGGCCTTCTCGTCGCATCTCCTCGATTAAGATAGCTAAATGAAGTTCGCCGCGTCCCGAGACTTTCACACCATCCGGGCGACCGATATCTTCCATTCGAAGAGCGACATTCACGCGAAGTTCTCTTTCGAGTCGTTCCTTTAACTGACGGAGCATAATCGCCGTGCCTTCCTGTCCTGAGAAGGGGCCGTTGTTGACCAGGAAAAACATCGAGAGAGTAGGTTCTTCTATCTCAAGAGGTTTTAACGCTTCTTTGGTATCCTCATTTTTGGAGAAGGTATCGCCAATGCCAATCTCCGGAGGTCCGGCTAACCAAACGATATCGCCGGCAGAAATTTCATCGGTTTCAACCCGTGTCAGACCGCGAGTAATCCACATATGGATACCCTTTGCCCTTGATGAAGAAACTAACTCCCAACCTTTATCTTGAGATGATGGATCTTTCAGCTTTGTAACGATGCGGGTGAAATCTTCACCTTTTTTTAAAGTCCCGCGGAGAACCCGTCCACAACCGATTTGACCGATATAATCACTCCAATCAAGAGAACTGACCTGCATTAAGAAATCACCATCCTGATTGACTTGTGGAGGAGAAACTTCGTCAATGATTGTCTGAAAGAGGGCATCCATATCTTTATGCTCTTCTTTGTCCAAATCATTGACAAACCATCCGTCAAGACCAGAGCCATAGAGCACCGGGAAATGAGACTGTTCATCGGTGGCGCCTAATTCTATAAAGAGGTCAAAGGTTTTGTTCAGGGCATCATCCGGGCGGGCGCTCGGACGGTCGATTTTGTTGATAACGACAATCGGGCGAAGTCCGAGCTTCAGGGCACGCATAAGCACGTAACGGGTCTGAGGCATCGGCCCTTCGATGGCATCGACTAACAGCAAAACCGAGTCAACCATAGAGAGGACCCGCTCCACCTCGCCGGAAAAATCAGCATGACCGGGGGTATCAATGATATTTATCAGGTAATCGTGCCATGATACGGTGCAATGTTTTGAACGAATAGTTATACCGCGTTCACGTTCCAGCACATTGTTGTCCATGAGCCGTTCGGCAACTTCCTGGTTCTTGCGGAAAGTCTGGGTTGCTTTAAAGACAGAATCTATAAGGGTCGTTTTGCCGTGATCGATATGGGCAACAATAGCAAGATTTCGGATATTAGCGATATCTGTCATTAATCAATTTACCTTTCAAGAGCAGAAATATCTGCAATGTAACATATTTTAAAAATCTACGGGTTAAACTTTCAGGGAATAATCACGCAGAAAAAAACCGAACACCAATCCGGCTGTCCGGGAGACCATAAGAACCCGATAATTATAGTGTTTAATCCTATTTTGTCAATGCAAATATGTAACGCCTGGCAAACTTATTGGTTCCCAGGAGGTATTATGGCGCAACTCTTTGTGCGGCATACAGAAAGCCCTTTGACATCCTCGCTGAAGGGGCTATGACCAAAAATAGACGTGGGAAATTAGACGATCTTCGCAACTTTTTACTGTATGAAACAAGTAGCAACGATATACAACTTCAAGCAATTCTATGATTAAGCTGATGAGACCTTTAGACTGCAAGGGTATATATGAACATTACGGCAAGGAACTCCTGCCTGACCCTATGAAAACCAATTGGAGAATATTCACTTTTCACCACCCGTTATCGTCCGAATTATCGTGCTATTTTTTCATACCACAGTGCCAGTATTCGCGTTGGTGAATGAAACGCCAAGGAGATGGTTTCCCTAAGGCAACGGGTTTGCCATACCCATCCCATCCAGAAACAAATCACAGAGCTATATGAAATCACAATATTGAGCAGTTTATTTCTTATTATTTAATGGTTTTATCGTTGCACCGGTTTCGAATTGATCAACCTGCTTAGTAACACAGCGACAGAAACCATGAAAGATAGCGCAAATACCACCCATTAAGGAAAAAATTCCCCAGAATAAAGGGCGACCGAATATATGAACTATTGTTGGCTTAGAGACCGGCAGTAATAGAATACCCCAGGTTATCATATAAGCACCAACGACAATGCAAGTATGACCAAAAATCAGAGTGGCAACTCGTCCACCGCTTATAGCAAGGTATAAGAGTGCACCACCAATTAAGATAGGTATGACAGCGCCTATATTTAAGCTTCTTACAAACATGAAAATGCCAATGGCAATCAATATGACGCCTAGTGAACCTGTAATTGTACTGGGTTTCATATAGTTTTCCTTTTTTGTATTAAAAAATATTATTCGTCAGTTAAAAGACATATGGCCGAATTGTACGTTTTCAAAATCTTTCGTACTTTTATAGTTCAAGTATAAGAGACACTTTTTATCATTACAAACACTTTCTTATACCAATCCATAATTGTCATATTGATCAAGAAAAGTTCGAAGGTTAGTTGAAATACGAATGTAAGGTATTAGTAGTTAACGAGTTATATAAGCGGGGTCTGCGAGACGAATTCATCAACCGGATTATAGAAAATCCCGCCGCGTAAGATTATTTTTGAGGATCACTTAGCCATATTCCTCTGTTTATGCCTCACACGGCGACGGGCCGTCGAAGAAGATGTAGTATACCACAAATGATGCCTTAGCGATGTTGGTACTGCCATCGCGGTTGGCGTTGCCGCAAATATAAAAGGCTACATGAACGGATGATTATGCCAACCCGCGGCTTTCGAGGCGCATCTTTTCCCAGGTTGGAAAATCTTTGGGCGGATGGACAATTTCATTCTCCGGTTTTAATTTCAATTCAATCGCTTCCTCCGGGCATCCGGTTACGCACAATCCGCATCCGATACATTTTTCACGTACAACTACCGAAACATCATCCATCGTTTCAACCGCATTCACCTGGCATCTATCATGACAGGTTTGGCAATCGGTGCATTTTTCGGAGTCAACAATAGCGTAATAGTTGGCGTAGGCAACCGATTTATCTATGCCCCATTCGGTGATGCCCCGCAAAACGGCGCAACAGCATCCGCAACAATTACAAATATACCCTATGCCCTCAGTGACGTTGCTAACGCAGTGCACCAGCCCGACTTCTTCTGCCTCATCAAGAAGCGCCAATGCTTCCTCCTGCGATATCGTATCAAATCCGGGCGTTCCGCTCCGTAGATTAAATGCCAGACAATTCCTGACCGGAAAATCACATTTTTGTCCCAAATTCGCTTTTTGGACCCGGCAGATGCAATCATGATTGGCAAACGATTTCGCTTTCATAAGGATTTTTTTTACGTCATCATAAGGAAGCACCCAATCTCCCTTGGCCGCGCCCCGAACCGGTATTACACGATGAAGAGCCGGATCATATTTCATAATCCCCGCCGCTCCGCCGTCCGCAAGGTAATCATCCACTAATTGAGCCAGTTCTCTGTCCATGCTATGTAGTTGTGCCTCATAAAACCCTACAACGAATGGAGCCAATCGGAATTTTATTTCGTTGGAGCTTTTATCAAACCACAACAACCCTCTCTTAGCCATATCCTTTAACGCGGCTCCCACCTCGTCGACAGGAAGTCCGGCTCTATGCGCGATATCTTCGGTCGCTTCCATTGTTCCGGTTAAATACCCCAACAGCTTAGCTTCTTCCTCCGAAAAAATCTTTTGCAGCAATGTAATTTCAACATTGGAAGGAGTCCGCGGAAAGCCGTTAGGTAATCTATCCAAAGCCTGCGCCAGTTTTTCATAAACTTCAGTATTCATCTTTTCCCTGTCCTCTTGTATTGGTTCCCGCTCATTCGTCCTTACCGGATTTTGCAATTAATGCCCATATTCTATTATCCCCGGTGTTTATAGAATCTCATTTAAGCTCCGTTCAAGCCCCCTTACAAGGCGCCGACCTTCTCGATGATCCAGTAATAGCCCACCATGGTGTCTTTTATCAAAGGAGAATAGAACTGCTTCTTATCTTCATCATGATTCTCAGACACAAACACGCCCGAGCGTTAAATGATTGAGGTTATAAATAAAAGGAAATAAACCGGTTGAATCAACAATGAATGTAATTAACGGGGGCCCCGTGTATTATAACATCTCTATGTGGCTTAACTTATTGCGGTACATTACAATACGGAAATAAGCGGGGGCTACGAGACGATTTCATCAACCGGATTGTCGAAAATACGGCCGCTTAGGCTTAATAGCGGCCCCGACTCCACTCTCAGAGAATTTTTGTGAAATTCAACTTTGCGTTCAAACCAACCTATGCGAAAGTAGGTGGAACGCGTTGGAATATAATATGTTAGATCGTGGGTCAGATCTCGACTTTCGTGCGGTAAACAATCACGAGCGGTACCACGAATCACTGGGTAATGTAATCCCGGCTGACATCTGCACGGGCCGGGACACACGAATACTTGAAGCAAGAAGGCGAATCAAAGAACGAACAATGAAACAGAGAAAACAAGATTACAGAAAAACCATTGCCATCAGACAAACTATGTCTTAGCTTTCAGCATCTTTAGTCCACCTGTCTGACGATGTACGGCGTATTCAGGAGGTGGGAACAGGGTTTCATGGCTGACTATTTTGTTCGTAAAGAAATCACGAAGGCTGGAATCTTGGTACCTTAACTTGCTCTTAAGCTAAGAATAGCGGGAGTGGGGATCATTTGAAGGTAAGAAAGTATTACGGAGGGCGGATTGCCGCGTGATATGAAAATGAGGAGCTGGTATGGCATCTGTTATTCGGTATTATGAGGGAATCAGTTCCATTGCCGTAATCGGCAACTATTTGCCCCGCCTGTGCGGTATTGCGACATTCACTACTGATCTTGTTGAGGCCTTATCGGCAGAAGCGCCCGATATTAACTGCTGGGCGGTAGCCATGAATGACAAACCCGAGGGATATGCATATCCTGGAAAAGTGCGATTTGTAGTCAATCAGAACAGACTTGCCGATTACAGTGTGGCATCGGAGTTTCTCAATATCGGCCAGACTGATATTGTCTGCGTGCAGCATGAATACGGTATTTTCGGCGGACCGGCCGGCAGCCATCTCTTGAAACTTCTCGGAGAGCTTCGCATGCCGATCGTGACAACGCTGCATACGGTATTGAGAGATCCCGCCCCGGAATATCGCGAAGTCATGCACAGGTTGTCTGACCTTTCCGACAAACTGATCGTGATGAGCCGAAAGGCTTTCGATCTCCTCAAAGATATTTATGCCGTTCCGGAGGAGAAAATCGCCTTTATCCATCATGGCATTCCGGATATGCCTTTCATTGATCCAAACTTTTACAAAGATAAGTTCGGCGTGGAAGGCAAAAAGGTGCTTCTCACATTCGGCCTTCTTTCCCCCAATAAGGGTATTGAAAATGTGCTGCAGGCGCTACCGTCCGTCATCAAAGAACATCCCGATGTTACCTACATTATCCTGGGAGCAACACATCCGCATATTATAAAAGTGCATGGGGAGGAATACCGTATCAGCCTGCAGCAGCTCGTGCGCAAACTCAATATCAGTGATCATGTCATTTTTCATAACCGGTTTGTCGAACTGAAAGAGTTGTGTGAGTTTCTCGGCGCCGCTGATATATATGTAACCCCCTATCTTGAAGAAGGCCAGATTACATCCGGAACGCTCGCCTATGCCATGGGAACCGGCAAAGCAGTTATCTCAACCCCGTACTGGTATGCCACCGAGATGCTTGCCGAAGGACGGGGAATAATCGTTCCATTCAAGAACCCTGATGCCATAGCGGAACATATTATCGACCTCCTTGACAACGATGTGAACCTGCAAACGATGCGCAAGAAGGCCTATGTATTTAGTCGCGAAGCTACCTGGAAGGAGGTGTCCCGAAGGTATCTCGAGGTTTTCAGCGAGGTTCAACTCAACCGTTCCCGGCACCCCCGCCCCCGACACTTGTATATTGAAAACATCAAATCCATCACAAATTTCGAGCTCCCGGAGATGAAGCTTGATCACCTGAAAAGCCTGACCGATGATACTGGCATTTTACAGCACGCCACCCATACCGTTCCGGATCGTGGCCATGGCTACTGCACCGATGACAATGCCAGAGCGTTGATGGTTGCTGCCATGGGCCGGGAATATCTGCATACAGACAGTATGTGCTTCGATTCGCTCAGCAGCCAGTATCTCAGCTTTCTACTGCATTCCTTCAATGTCGAGAAGGGGAGGTTTCGTAATTCCATGACCTATGAAAGGCAGTGGACCGAGGAGGTGGGATCCGAGGATGCTCACGGCAGAGCGCTCTGGGGCCTTGGCAAGTCTGTTGCTTTTCTTGACAATCCCGGACAGATGGCAATGAGCATGACGCTCTTCAACAAAGCGATAAAAGTTGTGGAACACTTTGAATCGCCCAGAGCTTTCGCTTTTGCCCTGGTGGGCATTCACGCCTACCTGCATAAATTTTCAGGCGACAGTGAAGTGTGCAGAGTTCGAGAAATCATTGCCAACAGGCTTTTCGATCAGTTCAAAAACAATGCAACAGAAGACTGGCCCTGGCTAGAAAACGCTCTAAACTATGCCAACGGAAAGCTGTCACATGCCCTGCTCCTATCCGGCCAATGGATGCAGCGTAGTGATATAGTCGATATGGGACTCAGATCGCTCAAATGGTTGCTCACTATCCAGACCGAAGATAACCACTTCGTACCCATCGGCAATAACGGATGGTATGAGAAAGGTGGCACAAAGGCCCGATTCGATCAGCAGCCCATCGAGGCTAATGCCATGATCGGAGCCTGTGTCGAAGCCTTTAATATCACCCGGGACAAAACATGGATCGACAATGCGGTTATGTGTTTTAACTGGTTTCTTGGACTCAACGACCTGAATATGCCGCTTTATGATCCAAAGACTGGCGGCTGCCGTGACGGGCTGATGGCTGACGGCATCAACCAGAATGAAGGCGCCGAGTCGACGCTTGCATGGCTGCTTTCGCTTATGACTTTGCAGAAGCTCTATGCCGACGAGATTCTAAAACAACCATCGTCCCAATCAACCGGTTAGCGTAAAGGATTGGCTATGCGCATTGCGATGCTCTCACCGATTGCCTGGCGCACGCCGCCGCGACACTACGGTCCGTGGGAAAGTGTGGTCTCCCTTTTGACCGAAGGGTTGGTATCGCGCGGCTATAATGTTACCCTTTTCGCAACTGGCGATTCGTTAACAAGCGGTAAGCTGCATGCCGTTTGTGCGCGGGGCTATGAAGAAGACCATTCCATTATGTCAAAAGTATGGGAGTGCTTGCACATTTCGGAACTCTTTGAGCATGCTGAAGAGTTTGACATTATCCATAATAATTTTGACTTCCTGCCCTTGACTTATACCGGCCTTATCAACACCCCGGTCGTTACCACCATTCACGGCTTTTCATCGCCCGGGATTCTGCCGGTTTACAAGAAATACAACGGCAAAGTGTTCTATGTTTCCATCAGCGATGCCGATCGGTCGCCAGATCTTGACTATATCAAGACTATACATCACGGTATAGATATAGATCAGTTTGATTTTCAGCCTGATCCGGACGATTATCTGCTTTTTTTCGGGCGCATTCACCATGACAAGGGCGCCAGAGAAGCCCTTGAAATTGCCAGGGTCTGCAACAAAAAGCTGATATTGGCGGGAATCATCCAGGATGATACCTACTATCACCAGTACATCGAACCGCACCTGGACAACAACAATGTTGTTTATGTCGGTAGCGCCGGGCCGGTTCAGCGGAACCAGCTTCTTGGTAAGGCAACCGCGCTTCTGCATCCCATCAATTTTAATGAGCCTTTCGGCCTGTCTGTTATAGAATCCATGGCTTGCGGTACTCCGGTGATCGCTTTTAACAAGGGAAGCATGCCCGAACTTATAGAAAACGGCAAGAATGGTTTTCTCGTGAAGACAGTGAATGAGGCAATAGACGCTTTTGCACATATAGGAGATATTGAGCGGGCATGCTGCCGTCGCCACGTTGAACAGAATTTCACAACCAACCATATGGTTGAAAAGTATATTCAGGTCTATGAGACGATTCTCGAAAAGATTGAAAAAGAGGAACACCGGCACTGATTATGACTATTCACGATTCCATTGTAAAGCGCTACGATAAGAACCCGATTCTCACAAAGGACGATATCCCCTACCCGGTAGCCACGGTTCATAATGCTGGCATCGTCAAACATAACGACCGCTACATTATGCTTTTCAGATCGCACAGGTATAACGGGCGCTCCATCATCGGAAGAGCTGACAGCGAGGATGGTTTCTCCTTCACGGTTCATCCCAGACCTTTTCTCACACCTGCAACGGACAACATATTTGCGGAATATGAAGAGTTCGGAGTCGAGGACCTCAGGATCTGTCCCGTAGAGGACGACTACCTGCTTACCTACAGCGCTTATTCACGTCACGGCGTTCGGATTGCTCTTGCGCGCACCAGGGATTTTGAACAAGTTGAACGTGTTGCGCTTATAACCCAGGCCGACCTTCGCAACGTCGTCATTTTTCCCGAAAAGTTCGGTGGCCGCTATGCGCGTCTTGACCGGCCGCATTCCGAAATTTCACCCTGGTCTATCTGGATTTCCTATTCCCCCGACCTGGTTCACTGGGGCGATTCACGGGTGATTATGAAGCCGGTTCCTTATCACTGGGATGAAATGAAAATCGGGCCCGGGGCACCGCCCTTCAGAACCGACAAGGGCTGGTTGCATATTTACCATGGAGTGTTTAAGACTATGGCTGGTGCGGTGTATCGCCTTGGTGTGGCCCTGCACGATCTTAACGATCCGGCGAAAATCGTCGGCGTTTCCGATCAGTGGATTCTGCAGCCTGAAGCCCCTTGGGAGGTGAGCGGCTACGTGCCTAATGTTGTTTTTACATGCGGAGCTGTTCCTGAAGATGACGGTACGGTGAAAATATACTGGGGCGGCGCTGATACCGTCATGTGCGCCGGCACGGCAGTAATTGATGACCTTGTACAATTATGTCTTACAAATACCAGGTCAGCACTGTAAAAAAGGCAAACGGACATTCTTAACCCGGTGATACTTATTAAGGAACCGGGTCTGATAGCCGATAAAAAATACTATGCCAAAGATCAAACGCAAAAAGAAACAAATCCTGGGTGACTCCTCACGCGTCATTGCCCGGCTTCATATGCCCGACAGCGCGTATCGCATACCTAAAATCATTCAACGCATAGTTGACTTGCCTGACACAACGGCCGAAAATCTGCTTGAACAAATTATGCTTGATTTTTCTGAACGGCACAGAGACATCAAACGCTTTTTTGAGCTTCACTTGAATAAGGTAAGAGACTATGTTCCTCGGAATACCGTACTGAGCGAGACCAAAAGGGCTCTTATAGGAGCCTATTTTACCATGGAGTACTCCATTGAATCGGCTGCCCTTTTTAACCCTTCAATCGTTCCCCACCCTGATCAGAGCCGACTCGACAAAGGCAGCATGCGCTTTATCATGAGCCTGCGGGCAACCGGCGAAGGTCATGTTTCTTCTATTGTATTTCGTAGCGGCTGTCTTGACCAGGACAATACGATTGTCTTTGACCCGATCAGCGATTATGTTGAAACACCGGATCTCCGATTAGACGCGGGTTACGACCGGCATCTTTTCCGGCTGAAGCTTGACGAGATGGAGGCCTGCAACGAGATAACAGCTTATTTACTTGGTCGTCTGCCGGAAACCTTCACTTACAATGAATTAAGGGAAAAGATTGGAGCCCTAACTTCACAACCCGTTTTCTCTGAGGCGCGCCAAAACGAGACATTCGAGGTCATGAACTGGCTTACTAATTCCAATTATGAGATGAGTTTCCGACCCGATTACCAAATTTCCGAACGGGTTATCTTTCCGGTTTCGGAAAACGAAAGCAGAGGCATTGAAGACGCCCGATTCGTGCAATTCACTGATGACAACGGTGAGGTTACCTATTATGCAACCTATACGGCCTATAACGGCTTTAACATCCTCCCGCAGCTAATTGAAACAAAGGATTTTATTAAATTTAACATATTAACCCTCAACGGCAAAGCGGTGCAGAACAAGGGTATGGCTCTTTTTCCGCGTAAGATTGATGGTCGCTACGTCATGCTTTCGCGCCAGGACGGTGAAAACAATCACATCATGTTTTCAGACAATATCCATTTCTGGCAGGAATCCAAAATCATACAGGAACCAACACTCCCCTGGGAATTCATTCAAATCGGCAACTGCGGCTCACCCCTGGAAACCGATGAAGGATGGATCGTACTCACCCACGGTGTCGGGCCCATGCGTCAGTATTGCATAGGCGCCATGCTGCTTGATCTTGAAAACCCGGCAAGAATCATCGCACGCCTGGAAGAGCCGTTACTTGCACCGCGTGAGGAAGAGCGCGAGGGATATGTCCCCAATGTCGTTTATACCTGCGGCGCTATTATCCATAATAACGAGTTGATTATTCCCTATGCCATGTCTGATATCATGTCTAGCATAGCAACCGTTGGAGTAAGTGATTTAATTAACTGTATGCACCCGCTGGCGGACTGATTTTGGGTTGTAATCTCACCCTCGTTCAGGAAATTAACTGTTGGCCACTTGTCCTTTGAAACCCCAAGCATAGTCATGCCTAATTCTCCAATTATGTTGGGAGATACTAACCCACTCACCGCAATGCTTTAGACATTATCGTAGAGTACACAGTCAGCATATGACGTGCTTAGAATTATCAGAGTTACAGGTGCAGGAATTTGCAGAATTACGCGGGTCAAGTTGACGAGTTTCGAACCTGATGTCTCCGTGGCATTTCGTGGGCAAAACGACTAAGACGCCGAGGCCACTTTATGTTAGGGCATAAACTTGGCTGACATTAAGACACCGGATAGCACTGGACTTTTATTTGTTCTTCTTCTTCTCTTCTTTCAATTTTCGTTTTTCCTTTGGAGTATGCTGTGCCTTTTTCTGTTTTTCCTTTTTGCCCTTATCTTTACTTCCTTTGTCACCCATGTCTGTTTCTCCGTGTTTAAAAGTGACCTACGCCGGTCATGGTGGGGCTCTTTTTGTTCTGATATCTGACCAAAGCCGCACTCCGGTGATAGAATATAAGAGCGGTGTTTGCGAAGAGCAAGAGAAATCCCCGGCGATCACCGGGGTCAATATCTATGGCGGGGTTGACCTCACTCTCCCCAAACTTTTATTACCTTCCGGTTCCTTATTCAATTACACTATACCCGGATTGGTGAAAGTCGTTGGAAGACAATCAAATAGTACTCCGAAATCACGGCTTCGGCTGAATATCAAGTGCCAGGAATGCCAACTTCGGATTATGATGTTCAAGCATGGACATCGGTGTTTCATTGAGTCGCATGTTAACCTGCGGTAGAGGGAGTCTCATCTCCAGCAGGTACGATTTGGCTAAAAAAACGAGTTCGTTCATCGAACCGAGAACACGCCGGTCACCGGACTTGCAGAACGTGGCGGAACCCATGTGCGGCGCAATATGAGCAACAAACAGGTTCGCGGTGCTGTCGAGCAACATGTATTCATGCAGGCACTTCAGAGACTTTTCGGCAATAGACTTCTCGTTGGTGATACCTTTGCCCGCCAATACAACAGAATATAACGAGCAGGAATTCGTCAGCATAATGCATTGCCGGCGGGAGACCATGAACAGATTAGCCGTCCAGTCAAGAAACGGGTTATCATGCAGTGGGTAAGCGGAGGTGGGCACGACCTTTATTTTCTTTGCAAGTTTCTGTGTAACTCTAAATATCAATTTCTCAATTTCTCCTTTGGATTCCGCTGGATCGAATAAATGCACCAGAACATGTCAGTGTTCTTACTTAAGGAAATTCGGATGATTTGTTTTGAGCCAGTCGGTTACCTTGCTGCCAAGATGGGCAGCGGCTCGCATCGCAGCATCGGCCTCGGTATCAGAAATCATATCCACTGAATCGTAGGTAGCCGTGTGGCTCATTTTCCTTATTTTATGCGGAAGCCTGATAGTGTTAGTGTCAATGGAATCTACAGTGTAGCCAAGAAAATCGATGGTTCGTTCGTGTTCGCGTTCCCGCCCCGGTCGATAGCCGCATACATATAGTGCAATGCGTGCATAACGCAGAGTGGCGGTATACGCCATATTCAACCGCCACCCGGCAGCGATTCCTTTGATCTCGGCACTGCGAAGGTCTTCTTCGGCAGAATGCAACAGCGCCTGAATTTCATCGGCACTAGTTTTGTGCGCATGAAGCCACCTGATATTCAGCCAGTCTTTTAAGCTCATCTTCTGTCCCGACTACAAATTCTTTCTCCGACTTCATCACCGATCTGATAAAATGGTTCTTCTGCGAAAACTTCTTCTTGAACTCCGTTTCTGAAAAGAGACTGGGGTTTATTTCTCGGCCGATGGCCTTCTCAACGCTGGAAAGAGTACTGACGACCTCATCGAGAGGAGCGCTACCAACAATGAATAGATCGAGATCGCTGCCCGCAACCTCCTCTCCTCTTGCAAAGGATCCATGTACGAAAGCGACCTTGATTTTCTTCTCCAATGATCTCAGTGCCTCCTCGATCTTACTGATTACACCAAATGTCTTGAATACGATGTTTCGCAAGTCTGGGAAAATAGGATTACTCTTATTCACCGTGTAAAACTTCTGACGACCCCGTCTTTCGGCAATCAGGATACCCGCATCAGTAAGGTTTTTTAACTCTCGCTGGACAACACCTTGGCGAGTTCCTGTCAGTCGAACAACTTCCGAGAAGTAATATTGCTGGTCCGTATTTAGAAAAAACAGAGCCAGAACTTTGCGTTTCGTTCCCGGAAAAAGCACTGTGATCATATTTTCAATCTTCGTACCCATATTGGGTAATTATGTCAAGTCAAAAACCGAGAATACACCGATAAACAGTATTAGCTGAGTACCAAGTTTGATAGAGAGTACTGGGAGAGTGAGGTTGAGGTTATTCTTGTCTGTAACTCATGGAAGGACAACGGGATATAATAAAGCGGGGGCAATTAGACGATCTTCGCAACTTTTTACTATATGAAAAGCCCAATGATGTATGCGAATTCAAAGCAATTCTATAGCCTGGTTTTACGGACAGTCTTGCACAAGATGTATTTTGTCAGACATTTGGATTCTCCCTAACCAGCCTCTTCTGCTAATGAGCACCAGACAACCAGCACGATGGCGCCTGTTGCTGAGCTGAATGGTCCGTGCTCAACCGCCTTCGGGATCACCCGAAAGGTTCCGGCCGAGTATTTCTGACCCTGACTCTCAACTTGGCCCTCCAACACATAATGGAGTTCTGTGAACCGGTGAGAGTGACTGTTCATTTTCCATCCGGGTGGTAGCTTTAGCATGATGACTCTGGGCGCGATACTACCTCCCGCACTGAGCACCTTTTCTTCGGTTCCGGTTGGATACTCTGCGGCTCCACTCCATTTCATGTTATTTACGTTCACGTTTACGGCTTTCATTGATCCCTATCTCCTTTCTTTCCTGTGATAACTTCGCCCTCTTACGAAATGTCCCGGGAGCAGATATGATACTCCTCCATATACTGTACGGATAAGCTCTCCATCATGAAGCATTTGATCAACTATTCCAGAGATACCAAAGGCATCCTCAATCTCAACGGCCTGATCCTGGCGCAGGGGATGTCGAGAACCGATTTCCAGGATCGCCTGTTGGGTATCGCCATATTCCTCCAAATCAAATTTACCGGATTCCCGCCCAACGATGGGTATGGCTTTCCCGATTAAATCCTGAGCCATAATAATAGTCTCGGGTGCCGGCGGTTCTACCCAGGATTCTGCCGGCGGCCGAATCGGCGTGACGACATACACGCGATCAGGAGCTATCATGTCCACTGCCTTCGCAATACTCCGCAACTCCTCTTCACTGTCATTTACACCCTCGACCAACATAACTTCCAGCCATATCTGCCCAGAATAATCATGACGGAAATCTATCAAACCTTGCAACATTGCATCAAAGATGATGCTTCGATGCGGTCTGTTGACGGCTCTGAAAGTCTTCTCATTTCCTGCATCAAGGGTAGGCATAACCACATCGGCATGTTTCAGATCCGACCTGACATCTTCAAGAAATAGCAGGGAACCGTTAGTGATTACGGCCGTTCGCGCTGCCAGCTTTTTCTTCGTCTCCTCTATGAGCCAACCCAGGTCTTTACAGAGAGTGGGTTCCCCATCTCCGACTAAGGTGATGTAATCGAACTTGGCGTCTTTCCCTTGCGCGAGAATCTCATCAAGGATATCTTCCTTTTTATAGAAACTCTGACGAGCACTTGTTAAATGCGTTGTTCTTCCCAGTTGGCAGTAAACACATGAATATGAGCATGTCTTCGCAGGGATTGGACTTACACCCAAGGAACGGCCCAGTCGTCGGGACGGAACCGGTCCATACGTGAATTTTTGCATCTCCTGTTGTTTATCTTTCATGGTGTTTCTCCTGCGATCATATAATATAGCCAATATAGTATATTGTCAAACCTGCTGTCAGACCGACAATGAGGTTTATTGCTTTAACGAGAAGGAACTGTTTCCGGGAATGTGCGAGCAAGGGCAACATCCCATGGCCGTCTTGGACAATTGAACTGGTAAGGATGACAACGAACGGAATTAATCCCTTCGCGTAAAACGTTGTAAATATAAGATGTGGGCCTGATTCCGGGATAAGCCCCACTAACCCCGCTATCATTATCATGGACAGCGTGTTACCCTGGATGATATCAGTTAGATGCATGTAACTCGTGGCTATCCAGGTAGCTACCAGAGCGCCAAAAGTCCAAAGAAATATTCGATGGACGTGCTTCAGAGCTATGTGACTCCAAAGGTGTTCCTGAAGAAAGTGCTCCGGCACGGTGGCGACTATGAATAGTCCAATAAGATCAGCTATGAGAATAGTAACGCGTATCCAGTTCCAATTATCCGGACCGACAGCGCCCGATGCTACTCCAAAAAGAAAGAGTAACAGCACGCCCATGAGAACACCCCGAGCAAGAGACAGTTCACGGAGTTGTCGGATAATATCCCGCCCAGGAAAGCATTGACAGGAATCAGAACTATGTATCTTGAGATCCTGACACGTTTGCACTCTGTTTGCTGAGCGACGTTCGGCCAGAATGTCGGTAAGCCAGCCAGCAATAAACCCTATTACCATAAGGATCCCCATCAATAACAGGGCTTTCTGCGGAAACAGGGCAAGCATCACGAATGCCTCATCACCACTGGTGGCAATCATCGCGGCAACAAGGGCTCCAAGGGAAAGTACACCATGTGAATACATCGCAACCACTGCAAAGGCACCGAGACATCCGGGAGTCGCCCCGAGGACAACCGCAACCAGGTATTGCGTCGCTTTGCTGCCGGCCAAACCGCTTTGCCACGAGCCTCGGGACAACACGTTGATATACTCAATTACCAGCATCATGATCCCGACAAAGGCTGTGATGAGTAATGATTGGTATATTAATTCAACTATCATGGTTTCCTCTTCGATTCACTCTACACCACCGGCAAACTCAATCCTTGTCAATTCTTTTCCGTAAAACACTAATATTCGCAGGTCGGTGACTCCAGCGACTGAGTAAGGCCGCCGAGCTGTGGTTCGACGGCCATACTGATTGTCCTATCGTTGTCAACCATTATCCATTATCAGTTGGCATACGATCAGTCATTTCGGGTAAACTGAAGGTCTTTACAGCGCCAGCATCCTTGTTCTTCGAAGGCTTTGTTCGGGTCAACGCCTTTGTCACACAGCCACATGCAGCCGTCCTTGTCGAGCAATACCTGCATTGGCCGGGCGCCCGGATGAAATATGCCGTGACCCAATTCCGGTTTTACTTTTTTTTCATTTTCCATGATACTTACCTCCTTATGGGGTTTAATTTTATGTTCATACAAAATCGTTTCCACGTTCTCCTTAATAATTCATCGGTCGGGGACCAGTCGCTTCTGATCCGGCCAAATCGACCATTAACTGATTATAGTCTCCACGACTGGTTTCGACAAATACCCGTGTATTTCCTATCACGACTACCGAATATTTGCTCCCCCATACTGTCCATCCAACTAACGATCCATACTCTCGCGGTAATTTTGCATTGAGCGAGTTCAAAAAATCACGGCAAGCCTGATTTTGACGAACACAAAGTTCAGCACTTTCCATCAAATCATCAGGCAACTCTCCCACTTTTCGAATGACCTTGCCATCTTCGGAGAATTGACCTGCCGCAACAACTCCTTCAATTTTCATTAGCCTGTCAAGTCCAATCATTTTCGTCCTCCTTTCGGTTTCTCATTTATAAATAAAGCAACATCAAAAAGTGTGCCGAGAACGCCACTCAAACTTAAAATATATTATAAGTGATTGATATACAATTTAATAGGGAAGTGTAATCAAGTTCGGATCAACTGGATGCAGGAAATTGGTGAAGGGCTAATCGGGCATTATTGCACGACATAAATCATCGGTCGCGCAATAATGCAATGCGAATATTGAAGAATATTTAGCTTTCTTCGTTGGGGATTTTAAGCCCAAGTTTTTTTATTTTTCTGTATAATGTGGAGGGATTGATACCGATCTCTTTAGCAGTATCTTTACGGGACCAGTTGCTTCTCTTCAGAGCCGCAATTAAAAAAAGGGATTCCATTTCATTCATGGTTGTAGCTATTTCGACGGCCGGAATAGATTCTTGGCCTTGTAAGTGCTTCGGTAGATGCTCGGGTTTGATAATACCCTGAGTGCAAATAACAAAGGCATGTTCGACTATATTTTCCAATTCACGGATATTTCCGGGATAATCATATTTCATCAGGATCTCCAGGGCGGCTGCGGAAACTCCCGGGATATCTTTTCGGCGCAGACGGTTGAACTGTTCAACGAAGTGATCGATGAGTAAGGGTATATCTTCTCTCTTTTCACGGAGAGGAGGAAGACTGATTTTGACAACATTTATGCGGTAGAAGAAATCCGCCCGAAATTTACCTTCCGAGACCATATTGTCCAGAGCGATGTTGGAAGCAGTAATTATTCTGACGTCGGACTTAATTGTATTGGTACTACCCAGTGGTTCATATTCTTTTTCCTGAAGAACACGCAGTAGCTTGACCTGCATCGCCTGAGATATATTACCTATCTCATCAAGGAACAGCGTCCCTTTTTCAGCAAGAGCGAAACGTCCCTTTTTGTCTTTCCGGGCATCGGTAAATGCCCCAGCCACATAGCCAAACAACTCTGACTCAAGCAAATTATCGGGCAGGGCGCCGCAATTTATACTGATGAACGGGCCGGATTTCCTTGCGCTCAAATTATGCAAGCCTTTGGCTATCAGTTCTTTACCGGTTCCACTTTCACCCTCAATTAATACCGAACTCCCGCTTTCAGCAATGGTAGGCAGAATTTTGAAAAGCTCCAACATCTCCTTGTTGCGACTGACCATATCCTCGAACATAAATCTACTTTCAAATTCTTTGTGAAGCCGTCGGGCAAGATTAAGATCTCGAAAGGTCTCAACCCCCCCTATAATTTTACCTCGGATATCTTTTAGTAAGGCTGTTGAAATGCTGACCGGGATACGTTTACCCTTTTTGTTTCTTATACATACAGGTTTATTTATTATCGGGTTTCCAGATGCCAGAGTAACCTTAAGGGGACAGTCGGCGTTACACGTACTGGTACGAAATACATCTTTGCAGGGTTTTCCGTATGCCTCCTCCACCGAAAATCCCGTTATTTCCTGGGCCGCTCTATTTATGAATGTGATTTTGAAATCCAGATCGACAGAAAAAACACCATCGGAAATATTTTCGACAATAGTTAGAAGTTTATCACATAGAATATCTTTTTCTTCCATCTTTCTCATATTTCTTTGTAGAGATTATAGTTAACCTCAATAGCCTTTTACCTTTTTTAGGCAATATCAATATAAGGAAATATTTTATTGTGAGCAAGAAATCGTTAAAATCAAAGGCCGGGACAATATTAATGTAAAGATGTTTTTATTGTCCAAAAAAATTACAATTTTTACGTTTTTGGGCTTGACAAGTAAGAAATTATGTATATTTATACACGTAGATGCGTATATAAATAATTATGAAGATAAATAACACAGAAATATTTGAACTCCACGCGGACTTTTGCAAGATGATTGCCAGCTCCAGAAGGCTGATGATTATTGAGCTACTGGCAAAAAAAGAAATGAGCGTTGGCGAAATCGCGGCGGCTTTACATATACAGCCCAGTAATATCAGTCAACACCTTAGCGTACTCCGTTCTGGTAATATTGTAAAAACGCGTAAAGAAGGACAGGCAGTGTTTTACAGTCTTTCCAATCACCGGTTGCCAAAAGTATGCGCGGAAATTAGGTCTATATTGCTGGAAGGCATGGAAAAGACTGGGAAAAAAGCGAAAGGAATGATCAAGTAGGTAAAAAATTTTAAATTAAAATGTGCGACTATGCGCATATACGATAATTAGCACAAAATAACATGTTTTTGAAAGGAATAGAAAAATGGATACTGCAGAACTTAAATCTTTAGAAGTTAGCAAAGTTGTGGATGCACGAGGAACAGCTTGTCCCGGTCCTCTTCTTGAAGCAAAGAGGGGAATGGCTGAAGTACCGCAGAAAGGCATCTTGGAGGTGCTGTCATCAGATGAGGGAACAAATGACGATATCCCTCTCTGGTGTAAGAAAGTAGGCCATGAGTATCTTGGTAACATTGAGGAAGCCGGTCTTTGGCGTCTCTTCGTGCGCCGGATGAAATAATGTCGGCAAAAACTGCAGATACCGGTAGTGATCCAAAGATACTTGTGTTCTCAACTAATAATATTTCCGATCCCGGAATAGACCTGGCCGGGGGTTCACACATGCCTTATTCACCGTCGGTAATGGTGATTCCCGTTCCATGTTCCAGTGGCATCAGGTCGTCTTGGATTCTTCATGCGATTGAGGCTGGGTTTGACGGGGTCTTTATTGCCGCCGATGGGACTGATTGTGCTTATTTACCTGATTGCACAAAAAGGACCGGTGAAATCGTTCAAAAGGCACAGTCGCTATTGGAAGAACACAAACGCGACCCAAGGCGACTCAAGATGGCGGCGATATGTTCGGTTTGCGCTGAATCATTCCAGTCGCACATGGAGAAATTCAAAACAGCATTGATGAAACTCGGTTCGTTGGAAGAGAAGGTCGCTCAATGACTAATATCTTTGGCTATGCATGTGACGTGTTTCACAAAGTGCCGTTCATTCCTGATTTTTCAGTGGAAGGTGTGAAGACATGAACTATGATGTTTTGGTTGTTGGAGGTGGCATCGCAGGGATGGAATCATCTTTGACTTTGGGTGATATGGGATACAAAGTATTGCTGGTTGAAAAAGAAGCCAGCATCGGCGGCAAAATGGTTCTTCTCAGCAAGGTCTTTCCGACCCTTGACTGCGCCAGTTGTATTTCCACACCCAAGATGGCTTCCACCGCCCATCATCCCAATATTACCGTTTCCACGTCCAGTGAAATCGACGAGATAAATAAACAGGACAAAGGCGGCTTTCTAGTAAAAATAAATAAAAAATCAACTTATGTGAATTCGGCTGCATGCACTGGATGTGGAGAGTGTGAGTTGGCCTGCACGGTAGCAAAAACCGATCCCTTTAATTTTGATCTTGTTGCCCATCGAGCTATACATATTCCCTTTCCCCAGGCGGTTCCCAAAAAGGCGGTAATGGTACGCGAGGGAACGTCCCCATGCTCTTTCACATGCCCGGCAGGAGTCAAAGCTCACGGTTATGTTTCGCTTGTTCGCAGCGGGAAGTATGAGGAGGCGTTTCACCTGCACATGGAGGATGCTCCCTTGCCCGGGAGTCTCAGCAGAGCCTGTTATGCGCCGTGCGAAGGTGAATGTACCAGGGGTAAACTTGAGGGAGCCGTTCCCATCCGGGCAATTAAGCGATTTATGGTCGATCATTATTATGAAAAACATCCGGAGCCGGAATACGGCCCACCAGAATTTATTCCTGATAAAAAAGTAGCGGTGGTCGGTTCCGGTCCAGCCGGGCTTTCGGCCGCTTATCATCTGGCTCGTCGCGGATACCGGGTAACGATTTTCGAATCCGCAACCGAACCCGGCGGTATGTTGAGACATGGGATCCCGGCCTATCGTTTACCAAAAGACGTTGTAGATCGGGACGTTATGAACATCACAGCGTTGGGAGTATCGATTAAAACGGGATCCCATGTCAATTCCCTCAAATCACTTCAGGATCAGGGGTTTGATGCTACTTTCCTGGCTCTGGGAACAATGGAAGGATTCAAGATGGGTATTGAGGGTGAGGATCTTGAAGGCGTCACTGATTGCATGACCTTTCTGAAACAAGCTAATTCGCCCGATGGAATCGACCTCAAAGACAAGAAAGTGCTGATAATTGGCGGGGGTAACGCAGCTATTGATCCCGCCAGGATGGCAATTCGTTTGGGCGCGGAGAAAGTCGTTATCCAGTACAGGCGTAGCCGGGCAGAAATGCCGGCACATGATTGGGAAGTAACAGCTGCCTTAGAAGAAGGGGTGGAATTACAAGTTTTAAAGAATCCTGTTCGATTCAATGGCTCAAACGAACATCTGAAATCTGTTGAAAGCATCACCATGAAATTGGGTGAACCCGATGACAGCGGTCGGCGTCGTCCTATCCCGGTTGATGGTTCTGAGCAGAGTTCAGATTTCGACCTGGCGATTCTGGCTATCGGCCTCAAACCAAGTACCTCACCTTTTGCAGCAGAGCTTGATCTGAATCGAAACGGTACAATACAGGTTAACGATGAAACTCTTGAAACCTCAATGCCCTCTATATTCGCAGGAGGTGATGTTGTAACCGGTCCTTCCATGATTGTCAGCGCCATCGGTCATGGGAAGCGGGTAGCGTTTTATATTGATAGATTTTTAAAAGGCGAATCGCTTGACGGAATTAAATATGATAATAGGCTTCCGGCGACGACGGCTTCGTCGGTGCTTTCGCGATCTCAATCAAGTAACGGCAACAATGGCAACGGTTCCGGACATAATCAGTTACTCTCCGTAGTCGGCCTGGAAACACCCCGCCAATCAATATCAAAGCGTTCTCCTACCAAAAAACGAGAACTTTCGGTTGCAGAACGTATTCATAGTATGGCTGAGGTAGAGCTTCCTTTCACCGAAGATGAGGCTCGCTATGGAGCCAACCGGTGTCTTGATTGCGGTATTTGCTCTGAATGCCAGCAATGCGTAAAAGCCTGCCCCGCCCATGCTATTGATTTCAACCTGCGTGATGAAGAACAGACAGTCGAGGTAAAATCCGTCATTATATCGACCGGTTTCAAGCTTTTCGACGCTCACTTAAAACCAACATACGGGTATGGTAAATACCCCAATGTTATAACGGCTATGCAGATGGACCGCATTCTGGCCCCTACCCGGCCTTATAACCATGTAATCCGTCCTTCAGATGGAAAGGCACCTGACAACGTTGCCTATGTGCTTTGCACGGGTTCACGGGACAGTACCATAGATAATCCTCTATGTTCCAGGGTCTGCTGCATGTATTCAATCAAACAGGCTCAACTGATTATGGGGTCCTTACCTCTGGCAGATATAACTATCTACTACATTGACATCCGGACATTTGGCAAGGGGTACGAGGAGTTTTACAGACAAGCCAAAGGAATGGGGGTTTACTTCGTCAAGGGAAAAGTGGCTCAGATTAATGAGAAAGAAAACGGCAATTTGGATTTGCAGTATGAAGATATGGAGGGAGACGGCGGTCTCAAACATATGGAGCATGATCTGGTTGTCCTGTCAACCGGTTTCTCGCCGAATATTGACTACGTTCATATGTTCAAAAATAGCAAACTTGCACTGGATCCCTATGCCTATGTTCAGGAAATCGACGAGGATATCAACCCCGGTAAAACCAGTATAAACGGTGTTTTCGTGGCCGGAGCAGCCTCTGCCCCACGGGACATCCCCGATAGCATTCTTCATTCGGGCGCGGCTGTGGCTCAAACGGCTGCATACATACAGAGAATGAGGACCTAACAATGATAGATAGAAGAATTGGCGTTTATATATGCTACTGTGGCGGAAATATCTCTGATTACGTGGAAGTCGAAAAAGTCAGAGACGCTATAAACAATGATCGCGGAGTGGTGATTGCCAAGACGACCATGTTCGCCTGTTCGGACGCCGCCCAGGAAGAGATGATCGAGGACATTAAGACCAATAAACTTGATGGTTTGGTAGTCGCCTCCTGTTCGCCGAAATTGCACCTTTTCACCTTCCGAGCCATGGCAGAACGAGCCGGATTGAATCCATATCAGTATGTTCAGGTTAATCTTCGAGAACAGGATTCCTGGGCTCATCAGCATGATAAGGACCATGCCACCGAAAAGGGCATCCGTCTCGTGAGAGCGGGAATAGCCAAATGCGCCCTAACGGAGCCTCTTTCAACCATGAGAATCAAGACAACGCCGAAGGCTCTTATCATCGGCGCCGGCGTGGCAGGATTGCGCGCTGCACTATCTTTATCTGACATGGGGCTCTCCGTTTTTGTTATCGAAAAAGAGGCTGAAGTCGGCGGCTGGACCTCAAAATTCGGCAATATGTTTCCAAACAATCGTAAGGGCAGTGATCTTATAAACTCTCTCCACAATGATGCAAAACAGCGAAACAATATCACCATTTTTGCCAATGCCGAACTGATAGAAAAGGGTGGTAGTGTTGGTGATTTCTCTGTTGTTGTAAGGATTGGAGAAAAAGAGACGATATCGCTGAATGTCGGCGCGATCATTGTGACTACCGGCTTTGATTCCTATCAGCCCTCTGATGGTGAGTTTGGTTATGGGCAGGATGGAGTCATTACTCTTCCTGAATTCAAACGGATTTTGGATAGCTCAAACGGTTCTCTAACCTACCAGGGACGTACAATCAAAGACATTACCTATATTTATTGTGTCGGCAGTCGTCAGGTAGAGAGTGAGGATATTCCTCATCCGAATAAATACTGTTCCAGATACTGCTGTACTGCGGCTGTTCATGCTTCTCTCGAGGTCGGTATAAAAGATAAGGCGATTCACCAGTTTCATTTATACCGTGATATGAGAACATATGGTAAGTATGAGCTTCTGTACAACAATGCTCTCAATAATGGCTCAGTTTTCATCAAGTATGCAGACGACGATTTCCCTAAAGTGAAAAAAGCCGGTGATAAGGTATGTATTACGGTAAAAGACCTGCTCACTAATGGCGAAGAACTTGATATTGATGTCGACTTACTTGTACTCGTAACAGGCATGATTCCAAGAGAGAACAAGAATCTTGTTGATGTTTTGAAGCTTCCGATTGGTATGGATGGTTTTTTCAATGAAATTCATCCAAAACTCAGACCGGTAGAGACGGTCATCGATGGAGTATTTATTGCCGGAGCATCTCAGGGTCCCAAGACACTCGCAGAGAGTGTGGCGTCCTCACTGGCTGCTGTTTCCAAAAGCGCGGCTCTGCTGATGAAGGGATACGTTGACCTCGAACCTCTTATTGCCAAAATTGATCCTGAGCGTTGTGTATGGTGTGATGAGTGTACAAAAGCGTGTCCGTATGGTGCCGTTGAAAAAGTATCATTCGATAGCAAGGAAGTGGCTCGCATCATTCCTTCACTTTGCAAGGGGGGCGGAGCCTGCATTCCTGTATGCCCTGTAAATGCTATCGACGTTGAGGGGTACACTGATGTCCAGATAACAGCAATGATTGATTCGCTCATTAAAGAGGTAGCTGATGAAAAATCAAATTAATCGAGACATCGCCGAGGTAATGAGGGATGAAATGGTTATGAAAAACGGGATTCTTTCACTGTTGAGCGAGGAGCCCAAAACTATACCGGAAATTGCCGTGGCCCTTGAACATCCCGGTTCTGATGTCATGTTTTGGGTAATGGCAATGTGGAGATATGGGTACCTTGAAGAGGTGGGAAAACCAAATGACGATGGATACTATAAATACCGACCGGCTAAATAAGGGTATATTATGACCAGAGTAAATTCAAAATTTATTGATGAAATAAAAATCACGGAATCATTCAACGCCTCGGCTTGTATGAATTGCGGTGTTTGTACTGCAATCTGCCCGATGGGACTCGACCTTCTGCCAAGACAGCTGTTTCGCTACGTGGTAATAGGCGTAGAAGAAAAAGTCCTGGAAAATCAGGAGACAATATTCTCTTGTCTTATGTGCAAAATGTGTGAACAAAACTGCCCTGCGAAAGTCAACATTGTAGAAAATGTGAGGACTCTTCGCAGATATATTAACCGAAAAGTTTTTGGACTATCGAGGAACTAGATTATGCCACTACCAACCGAACATGTTCTGGGAATACTGGTAGATAACCTGATGAAGAGAAAAAGCGTTCTCAAGCTATCCCCTCATACGACGACCAGGTGGGCTCAAGGATTAAACATACCCAGAGGTGGGGAAACAGTTCTATATACCGGTCATATGTATCAGTTAATCCCGGCTATTTCAGCTTTGGCCGCCAAAATGGCGTTTTTCGAAAACTCCTGGATCACAAATTTCTTTGGTTTGGGACGATTCATAAATAAATTTGTGAACCTTGCCTGGTTTATGGCTCGAACCGATGCCAAAGAAACAAAGCAATATAACGATATCCTGCGCAATATCGCGCAGTTGCTTCAGGCGGCCGAAGTCGATTTCGGATATCTCTATGAAGATGAGATGTATTCGGGCGCGCTTGTTCACGATGAAGGTGTTGACGACGCTTTTAAGCAACACGCTCAGCGAGTGTTCGAGGTCTTTAAACGTAATGGAGTTAAATCTGTCATCACCGTCGATCCCCACACGACAAACATGCTCCGAAGTGTTTACCCAGAGTATGTTGAAGGTTACGACCTGAAGGTGAAAAGTTATCTTGAAGTACTAATTGACAGCAATGTGGAAGCACCGCGAACTCTTGATTTGGATATGACTATTCATGATTCCTGCGTCTATGCTCGTTATGAGGACATTGTCAATGAACCACGCCGGCTACTCAGCCAGGCAGGAGCAACAATCATCGAGCCGGAAAACGCCGGGAAGTTAACTCACTGCTGCGGAGGTCCGATTGAGTCATTCTTCCCCGGAAAGGCACAGGCAATCGCGAATAAGAGAATAGAGCAACTGGCCGCTGCCGGAGGTAATATTGTCGCCATGTGCCCTATCTGCCTTGTAAACCTTAAACATGCAGCTAAAGACAAAAATATTGACGTTAAAGATATTTCCGAATACTTGGTTGACGCCTACTGTGGTGAATCTCAACCTGCGAAAATTGTGCGCGTTTAGTGACAAAACGTATAATCACCAAGGCGTTGTTTCTATGGGAACTGTGAGCTTATACTAACTTTATAGGAGTTACAATGAAGGAAGAAAAACCTGAAAAGATTGTCATCTTTGGAACACATGGCCCCGAAGACCCTGAACGTGCCAGTTTACCATTTGTACTTGGTAATGCGGCTTTGGTCATGGAAGTTCAAGTAACTATTATGCTTCAGGGCACTGCTGTTCTTCTTGCGAAAGAAGGCTGTTACGAACATGTTTTCGCGGCCGGATTACCACCGCTCGAGGATTTGATCCAGTCTTTTATTGAGCAGGGTGGAACACTCCTCATATGCACCCCATGCATTCAGGAACGGAAAATCACACCTAATATGCTGGTGAAAATAGCGCAGCCGGTCAAGGCTGCAAGAGCGGTTATGGAGATATTGGAAGCTACCAGCGTCTTGACTTACTAAGTGTGGAGTCGACGATTAGGGCAATTATTGACATAAATAATGAAGGAGCTAAATATGTCGGTTATAGCAATTTCAAGAGGCTCGCTTTCTGCCACAAAAAAATTGGCAGAGGGAATTAAGTCGCGGCTGGGTTACCGAATCATTAGCCGCGAGGAAGTAATTGATAACGCTAAGCGTTATGGAATAGAAGAAACCGGTTTGGGCGAGACAGATATCATGGAATCTCATCCGCCGGGTTACTGGCATGAACGATCTGATGAAAGAATGCATTATCTTACTTGTTTCAAAACGGCCTTGCTGGACTTTGCAGTGCAAGGTTCAATCATTTATCATGGAAATCTCGCCCACATCCTTCTTAATGAGGTTCCCTTCGTTCTCAGGGTTAGGATTAACGCCCCGCTTGTAAATCGAGTTAAACCCTTGATGGAAGAGGAGGGGTTATCCAAAGAAGCGGCAATCGAAAAGATAAAAGAAATGGATTATAAGAGAAGACTCTGGACACAGTTCCTTTACGACGCCGAAATCATTGATCCTATTTTCTTTGATCTGGTTTTGAACCTGGAAAGAATAAGTCTTGATGACGCGATTGAAATGGTTGTTACCGAAGTAGCAAAAGAGCCATTTCAGCCTACCAAGGAATCTTTGAAGGTTTTGAAAGATCTGCACCTTGCCAGCATCGTAAAAACATATCTCATGAGATCCACAAAGACTAAGGAGCTGGACCTGGATGTGGATGCTGATTCATCCACCGGGAAAGTTATAGTGAGTGGCAGCATACCTCCCGATGCCCATCAGACCAGAGAAGCCGATATCCAGTCTGTCCTTTCAGGCGTTGAATCAGTTAAGAATGTTGAAGTCAAAGTGAAGTTCGGCTGATGCGTGTCTCTTTCAATTAGGTTAGAATCTGTCTTTTAGAAGCAAGGGCGAAAAACATCTACCTGTAGCTTATTGTACAATATATAGATACAAATATTAAAACGGGGGCAATTAGACGATCTTCGCAACTTTTTACAATATGAGAAGACCAAAGATGTATTTGAGTTAAAGACAGTTTTCATGTCAGCTTGAGTTAACTGATTAAACCCTACTATGTTAAAATATATTTAAGTAATTTTCCAGCCTGAAAATAATAGTTTCCCATTATAAAAGAATTAAACCATCCACGCATGGCGAAAGTAGGTAAAAGCCCCATTACTCCTGACCTACTTCTTTCTTTTAAGACAGCTAACGGAAATAAATCATCGCGTCTCAACGAGTATCGCTGTCGGTGAGGTTCGCCATGCTCGGCTCCGGCATCGGACGCGCGCGCAACGATTCATGACACGTGCGGCAGTCGCCCAGGTGCGGCTTGTCCAGGTTGACCGCCTCCTTCTTGTGACATTCCACACCGGTCAGGTGCATCGCCTCCATGAACGAATTGGCCTGTTTCAGTTCCGTGTCCGGGCGCGGATGTCCCGCCAGGAACATATCCTTATCGTGGCACGTCATGCAATCTTTGGCGTTCGCCGCCGTTTTCGGGCTGTCGTCCGGGTGACATTGCAGGCAGGAATGATTTTCGGGGCGCCATCCGGCCAACTGGGCGTCCTCGGACACGAACGCCAGGTGATTCTCGTGATTGAATATGCACGAGGGCGCGTTCATGCGGCGATGACAGCGCGAGCAGGGAGTCGATTTATCGTTCGGCAGGGAGATATGGTGGCATTTGTCGCACGAGGAGGAATCGCCCAGGCGCTTTTGGTGTTCGGCATGGGCAAATTCGGTTCTCAACCCGCCGCGGTTGCCGTCGATATTCAACACGGTCCGTTCTCTATCCACCCCGACGGCCGGGCGGACCAGCGCGTCGGTTTCCGGGTCGTTGTAAAACGGGGGATACATCAGGATAAAAGCCAGCGGGATAACGAACACCGCGATTAACGAAACCCGGTGCAGGCTGTCGGTCAGCACCGTGTTCCACATCTGCTGCAGGCTCCCGAAGGACAAACGGAACAGTCCCGCCTGGCTTCGCTCGGCCGGGGGACGGTCGTTGAAGATTGGAAGATGCTCGGCAAGGAAAAGGAACACCAACCCGGCGGCGGCCACGACCCCGAGCGTTACCGCCCATTCAATCAGGGACGGGAAATAAAGCTCGGCGGCGTCGTGGAAATATCCGAATATGCCGACATCGACACGGTTCAAGGCCAGACCCAGCGCGGCGGAACCCGCCGCGATACCGACCCCAACCGGGGATTTACGGGTTGCGGGCAGGACCATCAGCAGAACCGGGATGACAGCGGCCAAACTCAGTTCGACCAGATACAGCCAGCTTTCCCAGGTTCCGGCCAGCAGCGGCTCCCAGCCGCCGTTGGCGAACAGGTCGATAATTTTTATAACGAGATAGAGGCCGAGAATTCCCGCGGCAATACTCGCCAGGGAGCGAATGTTCGGCATCTCCGAACCTTCGGGACCGTGCCGGAACACGCCGGTGGTCGAACCGTTGACGATGTGAATGACCGGCATCGGTTTATCGACTTTGGGGCCGAATACCGATTCGCTGTCATACCATCGTGCCCAGAGAATCCTGGCCAGCACCACCACCATCAGCCCGGCGCCCATGGTCGAGATGATAAACAAAAGCGGCAGCCAGGGCGTGTACCAGAGCGCGTGCAGGCGTTGCGGCGTTACCAAAAAGAGCGAACCGAGGGAAGAATGATGCAGACTTGAAAGCGAGATTCCAACAACTACCACAACAAAGGCGATGCGGTGTAGTATTTTTACGATCTTCTCGGCGCGGAAGCGTTCGAAGATGGTCGGGGCGAGTTCGATGACGGTTACGGTGAAATACAGCAGGACGCACCAGAAGACTTCGAAGAGGAAGGAGTTAAAGTTCCACATGAAAATGGGGTGCCAGAAGCGGTGCGGGAGTCCGATATCGAACATGAGCGCCAGGCACGAGCACCCATAGCCGAGAAAGGCGATTAGAATAGCCGGTTTCACGTAGGGGCGGAAACGCTCCAGACGCAGGACATAGACCAGCAGGCCGACCATGAAACCACTGGTGGAGAGGGCCACGCCGCCGACCATATTGAGAATTTTCCAGAAACCCCAGGGGAGCGAGTCGGAGAGATTGGTGGTCGCGCCCAATCCGAACCAGAGCCTGAGAGCGGCCGCGACCAATCCCGTGAAGGCGATAACCCAGAGGATGTCCTTGAATACCCGGGTGCGTTTAGTCATGGTCCACCTTCTTTGAATCTCCGTCGGGTTGCGGCAGTTGGTCGTGTACGTCGTTCTGTTCCTCGATCAGTTTGTTCCGCCGTTTGATGATCCAGTTAAGGCTGACCAGTCCGACCGCTACGCCGAGCCCGATAAATGGCGTTTTGTGGACGAGCGGTTCGGTTAAAGACGGAATCGACGCCGGTTCCGTAGTCGGCCAGCCGAGCGACGCCAGGTCAACATCGGAGAGATACATCACCGAAGTTCCGCCGAATTCCTTTTCGCCCCAGATATGATTCCGGTAACGGTCCGGGTTTTCCTTGATTCTTTTTTTGGCCTCGAGGATAAGTTTATCGCGATCGCCGAAGGTTAACGCACCCTCGGGGCAGGCCTCGACGCAGGCGGGTTTTTGATTTTGTCCCAATCGTTCGGCGCACATGTCACACTTGACCATGAAGGGCAGGGTCTTTTCCCACTGGTAGCGCGGGACTTGGAACGGGCAGGCCAGCATGCAATACCGGCAACCGATACATTTGTCGGCGTCGTACACCACCGGACCGTCGGGCGTTTTCGTCAGCCCACCGACAAGGCAGGCCGAGACGCAGCTTGGTTCCAGGCAGTGCATACAGCTCTTACGGGCGAACCGGCCCTCGTCAACCTTCAACACGGTCGAGAGACGATGGGCCGAGAGGCCGTCGGGCGTGACAGCCCGGTCCTTTTCAGCCCGCCTGAGATCGAGATTATTTTGTTCGGTGCAGGCGTAAACGCATTTTTCACAGGCGGTACACCGGGTAACATCTATCAATATGCCGTACATCAGACTTTTGCCTCCTCACCAAAAAGAGCTTCCGCCACCTTATCGCCGGCGCCGGGTCGAAGTTGCCAGTGGAGCCCGGATATGCGGTCGAAGAAGAACAGGACGATATGCGCCAGTTTTGTAAAGGGAATCACGACAAAGAGCAGTTCGGCGCTCAGGACGTGGAGCAGGAACATGGCCTCCCAGGAAATCGGGTTAAGCGAGGGATGCGAGGCCAGGAAGCCGGTTACGAAGGGCATGAAAACCAGGATTAAAATGTTGTAGTCAGAGTGCATGCTCATCGAGCGAATCCGCCGGGAGAAAGTGCGGTAGCCGAACAGTAAGAGCACACAGGCGATAGTGAAGATTGCCAGGTAATCGGCCAGGCCGTACCCGATTTCCGGCAGGTTGAATCCGAAAAACTTTTCCCAGAGGGCGATATGGTCGGCCAGAAACAACGGTACGACGATAATCCCGATATGGAACAGGAACGACACGGTCGAGAAAAACTTGGTGCCGGGAATCAGGTGCTTGACAGGGACGACCCAGCTGGCGGTCTCGACGAGAATTTTGCGCCAGGGGGCGTTGCGCAGGCGTCGCCCCTTACCGGTAATGAGCGTATAAACCTGAATCACTACCAGGCGTAAAAGGCCGAGAATCATTATCATAAAGGTGAGGGCAAACAGGGGCCCCTTAGCGAAATCAATCCATTGCTCCATAGGTATCCTTTCAATATTCGAATGCCGGTAACAGGGCGGCTTACATTTCAAACATCGCGGCTTCTTCTTTACGTTCTTTCGGCGACTTGCCGCCGGGAACGTGAATGGCCTTAAGTATCAAATCGTGCAGGCCCATGATTTTGCACGGTATCTCGTGATACTCCACCAATTCTTTTAGCTGTTTCTTGCAGTTGGCGCAGGGGGCGATGCATATATCGGCGCCGGTCGCACGGAGCTGTTCCGCTTTGACCTTCCCCGCGACACTCATGCGGAATTCATGTATCTCATCAACCGATACGAGTCCGCCCCCGCCGCCGCAACAGTAGTTGTCGCGGCCGGAAGGTTTCATATCGACAAAATCTTTCACGAAGGAACGTAAAATCTCGCGCGGCTGGTCAACTATCCAGCCGGAACGGGCTATATTGCACGGGTCGTGATAGGTGACCCTTTCGGTAATTATGGAATCGTCGAGCGAAATCTTTTTCTTGCGGAGGCAGTCGAGGGTGTACTCCATGAAATTTGTGACCGGGTAGGCTTCCTTCCCGCCGAACACCGGTACGAAATCATGGGCCGATCGGGAGGCGTGACCGCATTCGCCGATCAGGAGATTTTTACCCTTGAGGCGAGTCACCTCCTCAACCAGTTGTTTGATGATGTTTTCGAGATGCCAGTCAGAATAGAACAGGCCGTAATTGATGCCGTCGTAATTGCCGGTGCCGATGGTCCAGCGGTCCCAGTCGCCCGCGGCGTACAGCACCACGGCGTTGCCCATCAGCGTCTCCGGCTCCATGAGATAATCGCTGACGGCGCAGAAGAAGACATAGTCGCGCTTGGTCTGGTCAACCGGGAATTCAAGTTTTACCCCGACCATGTCCTCGATTTCTTCCGAGAGGAATTCCAGGGTGTTCAGCATGGCGATCTTGGGGACTTTCGAAGTATTATGCGTCTCGCCCTCGAGCTGTTCACGGACACTCACCTGGAGCGCTTTCGGAACAATCCCCAGGATACTGAGGATATACCGGCCCAGTCTCGTTATCAGGCCGTGGTCAACCCCCATCGGGCATTCAAGGGTGCAACGGCGGCAGGCGGTGCAACGGTAGAAACCGTCGGCCATGTCATCGATGATTTCATCGGTAAGCTCAAAACCGTAAGAGAAACGGGATTTGAGCCAACCGCCGATGGTGAAATACCGTTTGTAAGTTTCGAGTAGGAGGTTGGCGCGGTAACAGGGGATATCGCGGGTGTCACCGGTGGCCAGAAAAACCGGGCAGGCGACGGCGCAACGGTTGCACTTCGCGGTGGACGTGCTATACGAGTCAAGCAACGGCCGGTAGTCGCTGTACTTGAGCACCGCGGCGAAAGCCTCGAGAAAACGCTCTACGCGATTTTCTTTAACCGGGTTCTCTATATAGTAGGAATATTGCCTGGCTGGCGCCTGGGTTGATTCGGTTGTGGTTGCCAGAATAGTTTCTCCATCCATGCTATTACTTCCCATAGTTTCAGGTTTTGAATCTTTGCATGCAAAGGGCGTACCAATTTGACACTTTGTGATTATCAAAGTGTGTGCGAAGGGTCAACGCTGACCGCTTTCAATCCCGCTTGCTCCTTTATCAACAAGCTTTTGAGAGGTTTTAAAGGTTACCTTCCAGAGTTTGCACATGAGTCACATGTTCCAGAAAAGAGGGTTGAGAGAATAGTTGAGATTGAGCTTTCGCGTTGCAAGCGTTGCAACGTCGGTTGCACGATGGAACGTGTTGCAACGCCCTTTAGATAAGTTGTCATATTGTGACATATCAGGTGTGCTCTTTGGCTAAAAAAAAGTAGCGGTTAGCTAAGTAGTTGTAGGATATAACATTAATATCAGGAAGCTGTCTTTTAAGTTAAGGCAAGAGACAGCGTGCGGGACAACTTTCCGGCTTTTGAACCTTCTTGTTTACCGCTTCAGATTTTGAGAATTACGTTTGGCACACCAATTGCAAATACATCCTGCAGGAGGATAAACTATGAGATACGGAATTCCGATATTGGGTGATCGCGTGGCGCCGCGCTGTACGTTCGCGGACTCGGTCCTGTTAGTTGTCTTAAGGCGCAACAAGGCCAAACGCGAAAACCAGGTAACCCTGGCGCATCACAGCCTGGCGGATCTGGTCGATATCCTTTCGGAGTATCGGGTCGATACCCTCATCTGTGGCGGCATCAGCCGCGAATCCCGTGATTTTCTCGATTCTCGTGATGTCGCCATTATTGATAATGTTGTAGGGACGGTGGATGAACTTATCACCGCGCTTCGAACCGGCACCCTGTGCAGCGGTTTTGGGCTCGAAAGCACACCCTCTCCTCACTCGGAATCTGTTGTGGAAGGCGGGAATACGGAGACAGGTAAGCGACAAAACGGTTTTTCTAATTCTCTTACCAATAAAGAAATGAATAGAATCCCGGATCGTGAGGCCGACTGCCTGGCCTGTACCGACCAGGTCTGTCTTCGAGGGCATTCCTGCCAATTGTCCGGGAGTTTTAACAGCGGCCCGGTTGTGGACCGGGAAACGGCCCGGATGCTGGAAGCCTCGCTGGATATCTCGAGTGAGCGCGAGCGCACCCTCTGTCGGCTTTCCGAGCTTATCTATTTTTGTCTTGAGATGCGTTATCAGCGCATCGGCGTCGCGTTCTGTGAGGACCTGCGGGAGCCGGCCGAGATTCTGGTGCGGGTGCTCAGGCGTTTTTTCGATGTCTTCCCGGTGTCTTGCAAGATTGGCGGAAAATCCGACCCGGCTACATCATCGGGGGACGCCTTCCCGGATGAGAAGCGCCGGGCGGTGGTCTGCAATCCACGGGGACAGGCGGAGGTTCTGAACAACCTGGATACCGACCTCAATGTCATCGTGGGCATCTGTATGGGAGCCGATTGCGTTTTCACACAGGCCAGCGAATCGCCGGTGTCAACTCTTTTTGTCAAGGACCGCTCGCTCGCTAACAACCCCATCGGGGCGGTTTATTCGGATTATTATTTGAAGGAGGCGGTTCAGACCTCGGCCCGGACAAAATAAATTTTTAAATACTATGACACCGAATTAACGGTGGGAGGTTTTTATGGCTATTCCAACTTTTAACGCGGTCGGTTTCTGCGCGCATTACTCCAAACAGGGCGACTGGGCCTTTGATTACGCCCTGCGTCTTTCGCAGATTCACCAGATTCAACTGAACGTTTTTCATTTCCTGAGTGACCCGTACAACGCGGCCGATGACAGTGTCGAATCCCTGTCGGAGACCGAACGGGCGAAACTCGCTATCGAGCGCGAGAAAGAGCTGCGATTATATTATGACAAGCGCGCCGGTGATTATCTCGATGTAGGTTTCCGGCTGTGTGAGCACGCCGAATGGGTGGAGCTGCACCGCTGTCTGCTGGTGCGTGAGTTCCAGGTGCTGGTGCTCGGTTATGTCAGCGGCGAGGCGCATTTCGGGAAGAAACCGATTGAGGAATTTGCCGAGTCGTTCATCTGTCCCGTAGTGCTGGTCGGTCCGGACCGTCAGGACCGGTACCATCTCAACAGCCGGGCCGTATTGATTGCCGACTCACTCGGTCTGGATAAAGAGGGCTGGTCGTCGATAAAGTCAATCTCGGCCTGAAACCGAAGTTTCTGAGACACGGAGAGTTCCGACACGAGGGAGTTATCCTGAAATACCCTTGTGTCGGTTGATATATGTCATATATTGTGAAGCGAATGGAATAAAATCGTGCCAAACGGGGTAAACGTGGAAGAATCACTGAGCCGTCTCATATTCGACAGTATCAACGAAGGGGTTTTCACCGTCGATAAGAATTGCGTGATAACCTCATTTAATCGTTCGGCCGAGGAGATTACCGGTTTCCGCGCCGCGGAGGCTATCGGCAAGCACTGTTTCGATATTTTCCGCACCGAGGTCTGCCATCGCCAGTGCGCTCTCAAAGATACGTTGAAAACGCATGACCCGGTGGAAAACGCTCGGGTCACGATTATCACCCGCGACGGCAACGAGTTGCCGATTCAGGTGACAACCACCATGCTCAAGGACGATGACGGCAACCTGCTCGGGGCCGTGGAGTTCTTCCGCGATATCTCCGAAATCGAACACCTTCGCCAGAGTCTCGAACAGAAGCAGGCCCTGGAGGATATCGTCAGTGTCAATCCCCGGATGCACGAACTTATCAATCTTTTGCCGGACGTAGCCAAGTCCGAATGCAATGTCCTTATCCAGGGGCCGAGCGGTTCGGGTAAGGAGCTGTTCGCGCAGGTAATTCACAATCTCAGCCCGCGCCGTTACGGGCCGTATATCAAGCTCAACTGCGCGGCGCTTCCGGCCAACCTGCTGGAGTCGGAGATGTTCGGGTATGAAAAAGGCGCCTTCACCGACGCCAAAAGCAACAAGCCGGGACAGTTCAGCCTGGCCAACAGCGGCACCCTGTTACTGGACGAGATAAGCGAGATGGATATCGCCTTGCAGGTGAAATTATTGCGCGTGCTCAACAACGGCGAGTACCGGCCGCTGGGTTCGACCAAAACGCTGCACACCGACGCCCGCATAATCGCCGCCACCAACGCCGACCTGGAGAAGGGTATCGTCGAGGGCCGGTTCCGCCAGGACCTATTTTATCGTATCAATGTCGTGAATATCAATATCCCGCCGCTGAATGAGCGACCGGAAGATATCCCCCTTCTGGTAAACCATTTCCTGCGGGTGTACCGCAGGAAAAGCGGCAAATCGATTGAGTGTATGGCGCCCGACGCGGTCGCGGCCCTGCGGCGGCATCCCCTGCCGGGCAATGTCCGGGAGCTGGAAAACGCAATTGAGCATTCGTTTGTGATGTGTCACGGTCCGGAGATTCTGCTGGAACATCTCCCGCTTCATATTTCCTCGCAGATAGCGCCCCGGGGCACGACCAACGGCAAGGCGCTCAACGAGAAAGAGATTATCCTCGAAACCCTGCGTCGCTATAACGGCAATCGCTCCCAGGCCGCGCTTGAGCTGGGGATGCATCGCACGACCCTTTGGCGAAAAATTAAAATGCTGGGAATCGTTCAGTAAATTTTGGTCCCGTTTAAAATGTGATACTCTTTCTTTTCGTTTTCGTTATATTTTATCCATGATAGATAATCGTAAATTAACCGACCTGGTCTCGGTCGGCCCGGCCACCGCGGCTGATTTCGAGGACCTGGGTATCACCGAGGTCGGACAACTGGTTGACCGGGACGCCGGCGAATTGTTCGAACAGTTGCAGATTCTCAAAGGGAAAAGGCTGGACCCCTGCTGTCTGGATGTTTTCCGTGCGGCAATCGAGCAGGCGCGCGACCCGAAATTACCCGAAAAAAAGAAATACTGGCATTACTGGTCAAAGGTTCGCAAGGGACAGCAAAAGTAGGTCAGGAGCCCGCCCCGGCAGGAGCCCCTGACCTGCGAGAGCTAAATCATTTAAAGTAGGGTGGGTTCCGTGTGAACCTGCCTGCTATTTATATTCTAATAGTTGGTCAACGAACAGGCAAAAAAAATACCTCCCGGATCGGGGAGGTTGAAAATCACATCATTAATAAAGCGGGGCAATTAGACGATCTTTTTTATAAAACTAATATCTAAGTTTGTTTATTTTTTTGCGCAATATTTTTATAGAATTCTCTACTTTTCCTCATTTCATTCCTGTAGTATTCAGTAATTTTATCACGATGTCTCATGTAGTGTTTCTTATTCCTAAGCTTTTTTCCGCAGGCTTTGCCATCAGATACCAATGAGTGTGTCGTTTCAGCCTAATCCGGACACATAGGACTTGAAATTAAGACGTGGTTTTGTAGATTTGGCATGTGGGAAAGGAGTTATTTATGAATGCCAGAGGAAACCAGAGTTCGGAAGCGGTAGTCAG
>Ga0210003_1000212_pt1 | contig 51671 bp, 99 predicted proteins | sample LantaG_FD_182804 | JGI IMG/M metagenome (GOLD analysis project Ga0210003, IMG submission 182804) | Deep subsurface microbial communities from Baltic Sea to uncover new lineages of life (NeLLi) - Landsort_02402 metaG (SPAdes) (version 2) | ecosystem: Environmental > Aquatic > Marine > Oceanic >... | reverse complement strand
TTGAATAGTCCATTACTACTAGGGTTGCTTATCCTTGTTATGTAGTTGATGGTCCATCACGATAACTATGTTTACCCACGTAACAAAGTAGTCTCTTCACTTGTTGCCCTTTTATTCCAATGTTCAATTACATCGTCAAGATAAATCCCTTTGATTCCATCAAAAACAAAACCAAGGCATTCACACTCATCACACCACACCATGGCAGCACCATAGGCGAGGTTGGTCTTTGGTTTGCTACCACAAAAAGGGCACGGTCTTGGTACAGGTATGTCTTTACTCATTTTATTTCCCCAGTAATAATTGTTCTATTTCTAACTCTTCTATTGGTTCTTTCAATCTGCGAAGTATACGTGAATACCTCGTTTGTCTAGGATAATCTTGTGTAATTATCAAATCTATCTCATCTCTAGTAAATGCACGATAAAGTGCATCGTAGCGATCATCTGCCTTCTTAGGGTAAGCTTGATATTTATTAAATATTGAATTTATAAGCTTTGCTCTATTTATTATCTTCATATAATTATTATACAATGTGTTAAATTACGATAGTGCGACTGTTCGCCGATTCGATTAGTAAGTGGAGATTAATATAAACAGGAGTTTAATATGAAGGTTAGAAGAGAAGTTTGGTTTATTTTTAAAGAAGATAAATACTTAACAGTAAATGACACTTGGAGTCATGATAAAGCAGATGCTAGGATCATGAGTGAAGAGGCAAGTGATACATGTGGTGACTTTGATGGCGGATGTGGGAGTATGGTCATAGAGGAGGAGATATGGTAAAGATAATAGTAGATATGACAGAGGTGAGTGAGGCATTTGGTGAAGAGACTAGTTACTTTGCAGGTATGGCAAGAGTTGATGACCATAATATTATATGTGATGGTTGTACAGATAGGACAGAAAGTCCAAGTGAACGAGTCATATGGTATTTAGATAGCATACTATCAGATGAGTACAATGATGAATTTGTAGATGAAGTATTTGAGTGTGGTAAGAGGTACGAGATAACCTTAGGTGTAGGGATCAAAGAAGTCAGAGACAACGTTGTTAAAATCAACATAGAGATCAAGGGAAACATCACTGATGAGCGTTTATACAAGCTTCTTGGTGATATTGATGCACAATTGTCGGAAGACGACGAGAAGCAATCCTGGAGCTCCGAGGGATATACTCTAGAGTGTGACAGGGTAGATTGGAAGTAAGTTTAATATGCTATCGCCTCATCTACATCGAAGAAGAAATGGATCCCACCAGCACACTGTTGTTGCCGTTTGCTGAATTTATTTGGCTTTATAACCTCGTCCACTACATACTTAATACCATGGTAATACTTACCATAGTGATTTATCATTTTCTTGTCAACCATACATTTTATATTTGAGTTATTCCACATACCTGATATACTATAGAACGTCAATGGTATCATCATATCTGCCCTGCACTTACCACTCTTTCTTCCATAGTATGTAGCGCCTTCTGGCAGTAACATCTCGAGTATATATTCTTTTTTACTTCGCCTGTCCCTCACTTTCTTGTAAACTATAGTATCCTTGTTGATCCTCTTAAATGTCCCTCTTTTATACGCCATACCCAACCCCTAATCCAAGTGATAACTCTAGGTTTATCCGCTTTATGTCTTGCGAATCACAGATGGCAACTAATAATTCTTCATTTGAAAGATCATCCATGTTAACTCCAACTAGTTTGTTTCAAATCGTCCTTCGTAATCGTTTTATTTTTGGACTTTAAACTTAAATAATAAACCATCCATTTATATATTATACTAAATTAAATTTGTTGATTGTTCGATGGTCTAAGCTGCTTCATGTTCAAGTGAATTCTATCACATGCTGGACACTCGTGCTCGTCTTTGATCTCTCTAGTAGGATGGTTATGCTTTAGTGCATCATATCTATCATCTAGTATCTTCTTGTACTCTGGAGATATGGTTCCGTCTCTCTTCAATGCTCTGTACTCACTCATTAATGATAGTACTTCAATTGTTTGTTGTTTGTTTAACATCTTTTACTCCTAGTATATTGGTGTGTATGAGTTACACTTTATATTCCTGCATATATCACAGCACCTGTTATGCTTACCATATGCTACTATAGTCTTACCACACTTGAGACACTCTCGCCTATATCTATCTATGTTTAGACCACACACAAAAACAGTATCTATCTTACAGTTGTTGAGTATCATGTGCTCATCATCTGTGTCACCGGTGGCAAAGAACTCCAGCAGCTGTGTGTCCGTCATGGCTCTCTTACCTGATGCGAGTATTATATGTGGTTCGTCATAGTCCTCTGGCACCTCAATCGTATACACTATTTCCTCTACTAGCTGTGGCATCTCTGATGATACGACCTTACGACCGGAGTTCATCCACTTCTCTTTCATGTGCATTATATGATCTTCGTATGTCCTCACTTCACTTTCTCCTTGTGTTATGTTACATATCTTCTTCTTAACTCTCAATCCCCTTTCATCTCTTCCTTTATAGTTAATGCCGCTTCATATATACCCCTTCCACAAAAGAATATTATAAAAAACGGCGCTACTAAAACAGCTTTAGCAACCTTGATTAATTTTCCCATCTCACTCCCCCTCTTTTAATTCTTCGCTGAGAACTAAAGTCGTCGGTTCATACTTATCTTTTAGCTTGTCATAATCATTCATCCATTCGGTCGCCACTTTTTCCAGCTCTTTGTTTTGAGCTAACAAGAAGTCACTGTTTCTTTCGCATCTATCGAGTTGTTTTTGGAGGGAGTTGATTTTGTTTTCTAAATCATAACATTCTCTGTCCACCCTCTCCTTTATCTCTAGGATTAATATGTGATCGTGCAAACCTGTCTGCATCCAGTATATGCATTTAGGCTTATGTGAGTAATAGCTTCCGCAATGTTTGCATGGTATATCTCCCATCATCTCACTCCCCCTCTTTTATAGCTTCGATTTTTCCCAAGGTTTCTGCTGCAAGCTTTGATACTTCAATAATATTTTTCATCGTATAAACCTTACTGCCGCTTAATGTCCTCTCACTCTTTACATGGTAGATATGCTGCGGATCAGAGTATATGATTAATGCTCCTTTCAATATCTCATTTTGTTTTTGGAGGGTGTTGATTTTGTTTTGTTGAAATTCTTCGAAAGCATCTAATCCTTTTCTTAACAATATTAAATAAGATGCAAAAAGTTCTGGCCCTAGCTCTTTAATTTCTGGGACTTGTTCTATCATTTGTCTTTCAATGCTTTGCTTTGCTTCATTATTTGTCATCTCTATCCTTTTATCTGTCCTTTATACTTGCCATATATAGAGTCTAGTCTATTCCACATATCATCAGCGATACCTGGAGTCCTCAGTGCTTCTTCAAACTTCAGTGCCTCTTTACAGTACATGTTAAATAATCCTGTATCCTTAGCTGTTGAGCACTCTGTTACGTTGGCAATCCTATCTGCTAGCTTAAGGTGAACACCATAAGGATGAGATAGTATCTTTGGGTATGTCTTCTCTTTTTTCTCTTTGCGATTCTCGCCTTCACAATCAGTGACTGCATAGACAAGTGTTGCTACCTCATAGCCAAACTCAGCACATATTTGATCAGCATGCACATCAGTGTCCTCAATTATGTCATGCAGGAATGCCGCAGCCACAACATACTCTGGCAAGCCAAACTCATCGCATACCTCAGCGACTTCAGTGAGATGATAGATATAAGGATGAGCACCGTACATCTGACCCCAATGAGCTGTTATTGCTAATTCTCTAGCCTTGTTAATAGCTTTATTGTTTAACGTTGTAGATGTGTAATCCATTTTGTATCTCCCTCTGCGCTTAATCGCACGTGTTATATCTTGTTCTGATAATATCACCTTCACTTGTCACACCCTTCTTGACCCAAGAATAAACCGTTGTTAAGCATACATCATAATGCTTAGCTATATCTGTATACGTCTCAAATCTTTTACCTGTAATAGTATAGTATTTATTATAGCTCTTACTAAAGTCCATCAGTGTACCATCCATGCAGCTTCATCTTATCTATTAACTCTTTATTACTAGCATCATTTATAAAACCAGATATACATTTCACTTGCTGAAATGATGGGTTGATAGTATACAGTGGTGACTTTATAATTGGCTCATCAATTTGTTTATATAGCTTCTCTAATAGTTGCTCAGCTATTCGCAACCTCTCTTTAAGTCTGTCGTATTCAGGGTATATAACCTTTGTAACTACACCTGATTGCTCTTTAACTGTTATCCCATTCTTTGCTACTTCTTTAGCAGCTTCACCATATGTTGTTGGCTTATCAAATACAGCATAACAATCAGTCAGACCACCATCTTCAAAAGTAAAAACGTATTTATCTTTCATAATATTATTCTCTTATATTGATTATACAAAACACAATTTTGTGATTGTTTGAATAGTTACTCCTACCGATTCGATAATGAGTTGGAGAATAATATAAACAGGAGTTTATTATGATTGAATGCGAAGTAAATCATATCTGGCGTAAGCATGATAAAAATCGTTTAGGATATAACAATATAGAGCGATGTTGCAAGTGCAACTTAAAAAGAAAGATACCAGCAGAAGGAATTATACGTCAGTTTGCAGCAAGATTTGAGGATATAGACTCGTCTATGATAAGAATGATACTTCTTATTCAGCAAGTTCAAGAGCTTCACCCTGAGATGACACTAGAAGACTTTAGAAATGATCTTCTGAAGGCATGTAAGGATGAGTGAGTATATAGTTCAACCTCATATCCCTGGTGTTTACAACGTCCACAAATTTGAAGACGGAAGTGATATTCCATCTACTACTTATAAAGTTGTTATGGGAAAGAAACCCAACTGCAACTGTCCAGCTGGAACATATAGAGGTTGGTGCAAGCACATCGACTACGTACGGACTTATAGAAAACGAGAGGTGCTAGAGAAAGATGAGTTGATGGTGGCATTTGATGATGGAAAGTAAACCAGACTTCAGTTTTGTCTGTCGATTTACAACAGGTTACTCTACAAGAGCTGTTGCATGTGATGTATGGATGGAAGATAAAAAACTAAGAGTAATAAGCTTCAATGATGGTGTATGTGTGTTTGAACTTGAAGAGCGCGATAACTATTTAGCAAGAAAGCTGTTATCAACAAGCGGTTCCCTTAAGTTTAATAAAGAAAATAGTGACATATTAAAAGATAGTTTACAAAAAATATATGAAGAATGGAAAATAGAACAATTGCTTTTAGGTTAAATAGTACACCCTATACTCATGACAGCTAAGTAGACCCCATACCAGAATGCAGCACCCATTATCATTATAGTAATCCAAGCAATTGCTTTTAGCTTACGATCGTTCATTTTAAAATCTCCTCTACTTTCTTTTCTAGTTTATGCTTGTCACATACTAATTTTAAATCTTGAATATACATACAATCACATTGCCATTCCTTAACAAAGCCCATTGCCTCTTTCATAGCAAGTTTCAACGTCTTGTTTTCTGCTTCAAGTCTTATAACCATTTCAATGGCACTCTCTTGTGCTTTATTCATATCGGGATAAGTGAACTCTTGACAACCACAATTACCAGTCGATTCTATTTCCTTGAAACATAAATTACATTTCATTTTCATTTTCCCATGTATGTTCAGCTTCGTCCTTCCAGTAAACCTTATTGTCAATCTTCCAAGCTGGAGGAAGCATGCCTTCTTTTTCTATGACCTCAAGTATCTCATTAGCCATGTCATCTATCCACATGCAACTCTTCTGTACGACTCCATCCATCGCTAAAAAATCACCTATTGTGTCCACCATCTCAGATCTTTTCATGTTCTTCCCTCGTAACTTTGTCTATTACTTCTACAAACTTCTTAATCTTATCATACTTAGAGAACATACTCATAAGGGAGTAAGACATACTTTCTTTATCTTCTTTAGCTCGTCTTAACTCCCATTCGAGGTTTTCTACTTCTTGCTCTAAATCCTCACACCTTTGACAAAGTCCCTTTCTTATCTTTACCACCTCTAACAGTGAATCCAGATTCTTCATAGTATTTCACCAACTCCATCAAATGCTTGTTCTTCAGCACATACTCTTTGTACTTCTTAACTATTCCCAGCTTCTTCTTCTTGACATCGACACATATGCAAGCATCATTATTAGATGCTAATGTGTTCTTATACTTAATCCATACAATATCTATGTCTGAGTTATGCATCGCCACATGTGTCTTCATTGAGCTGTTGAGTTTACCGTCATCTGTTAGCCAAAAGTTGATCTGTTTTAATTCTGTTACTTTCTTTGTCATATTAACTCCATGATATTACGCACACCATCGTGCCTAATTTATATTATACTTAGACCGATTTGATTATATGTGGACAATAGTTTTTTATACTTTAGGAGTTGTAGAAAGATATGAATAAGATAACAAACATAGAAATGAGTTACATTAGAGATTTAATAAGAGATGAGATTAAAGACAAGAGTATGGTCTCATTTAGAGAGTTGTTTGGCAACAAGTCTAAATATCCAAGTTGGGAAGGAACACCGCTCATGCCTTTATATGAGCACTATGGTGAAGAAGTTGGTGCACAGATGGGTGGAAGAATACTAAAAGATATACTAATGAGAGAGCAGAAAAACCAATGGGAAAGTATAAAGCAAGCATTCTCTGGTAGAAAAGATGATAACGAAGTATTAGTTTATTTTAGGAGCTCACGATGACTAAGCGAAAAACAATAAACACATTTGAAATGCTAAGAAAGAGTAAAGGTTTATCTCAAACAGAAACATCTAGTTTATTAGGCATTGCACAAGGAACTGTATCTAAAATAGAGAATAATATCCTCATTCCAGATCTTAAACTGTTATGCAAGATGATAAAATCTGGCTTACTACCAAAGAGTAAAGTATGGCTATTTATTGATACTTACAATGAAGCATGATGACATCAGATAGTATAACAGCTGAAATATATGAAGAAGATATAGATGACAGTAAGTTATTAAAGTTAATAGAAGATTACAAGAGACACCGCATAATTAGTGATGAAGACTTAGTCTTTAGCTACAATGAGTTCTTACATGATAGGATCCTAGAAGTTGAAATATCATATGATTATACTCCTGGTTCTCCAGCTATTCCATACATGGCAAATGGTGATCCAGGTGAACCAGAAGAACCACCAGAAATAGATATTACATCTATTGTTATGCATACAGAAAATAAGAAGTTACGATATAGAGCTGCTATGGCTAGAAAGATAATACGCAAAAGATTGAAAAGAGTACTAATTAAGAAAGCACTCAAATTAGCATCTACATGTGATCAGATTGACATGGACAACTATCTCCTTTGGACTGATGAAGAGATAGTAGAGAAAGTATGGGACACCATGTGTCATAATTAAAACAGTATACATTTAAGTATATATCTCTGTTATATTTAAGATAGTTAACATCTTTAAAGCAGAGGTATAGCCATGATCAGAAAGATAATCCTATGGACCGATACTCACATCGGTGCTCCTCATCAACTAATCAAGAACACCGAAGAGATTGAGAAAGACTACTACCAATTCAAAGACAATCCTGAAGTACTTGTCATCTGTACCGGAGACATAATAGATAACAAGAATGTCCCCAAACACGATGCAGACATGTATGCCTTCATGAGAGACAGCTTGAAGAAGCTAATGCAAAAGTACTACATCTTCGGTAATCACGAGTGCGAACCACCTGAGACATACTACGAGCAAGAAGAAGGTGTAATGTGGATGCATTATCATGTCTATGACTGGTGTGATTCTTTTACCAATTCATGTGAAAAAGTCATTAAATGGGAAAATAAGAAAGAAGGACTTAAGCGGTGGAAGTATTTCGGTTATCGCTTTAAGCACCTCGTCATCAAGAGAGGTAAGCAGTGGAAACCATCAAAAGAAACTATTGCTGACATCGTTGCCTTTGCTAAGATGCATAACTGCCATACTATTGCATTTGGCCATACTCACAAGCTCTACGACCAGGTCCATGACGGAGTCAGGATCATCAACGGTGGTAGAGGTAGACACGTTTATACACTCGACTAATCATAAATAGTCCATATATGGATCTTTTTGATGCATATGTGTCCATATATGGACCACACCGACACTGCTACGCTTAAGAGCTCCTAGTATACTGTTCACCTAAACCTGCAACCGATTCGATTACACACTAGATAGTTTTATTTAATCTAGTTATATGAAGAGTCAATGGCGACAAATAACAGTACTAGAAGGAGTTAAAATGAATGTTAAAGACATTAATGTTAGTAGCATCTCTAAGTCAGAGAACTACAGAACAAGAAAAGGTGATCTAGCTGAGTTGATGCTATCAATCAAAGAGAATGGGTTACTTCAACCTATTGGTGTAAAGAAAGTAAAAGGCAATAATTATCAAATTGTATTTGGTAATAGAAGGCTTGCTGCTTATAAGAAACTAGGCAAGAAGATGATACCTTGTACCATCATAGATGATTCAAAGAGTAACGTAGTTTTAAATCTAATTGAGAATATTCAAAGAGAAGATGCATCATTATTTGAGGTTGGTAGAGCAATACATAAGCTTAAAAAAGAAGGTCTTAGCGAGAGTGAAATCATGGTTAGGTTATCTGTAACTAAGGGATATGTTAGATCGTCTATAGATACATTCAAAATGACTCCTATTAAATATAGAGACAAAGTTGTCAATATGGATAATATTAGAAAGTCAAACAAACAAGGTCTTATTCCTTCTACTGTAGCATCTATAATAAATAGAACATCACAAAGGCACAATCTAAAAAAGAAAGATATAGAGGAGTTTTACTCTCATGTATCTGCTAATGAGACATCAGCTCAAGATGCAACCGTCATTGTTAAAATGATGGGTAATGGATTATCTCTTAAAGAATCGCTTAAATCAAAAGATAAGGTGAAATGCTTTAGGGCTTCTATTGTAATGAAACAAGTAGAATATGATAGGTTACTTAATAAGTATGGTCGTAACTTTATTGACCATATTATATCTAAACAAAAATACGACAAAGTAAAGCCTATCAGCAATAAAACAAAAGGTAAAAGATAGTCAAAGTTATGATGAACTTAAATGATACAGTGGCATACTTGAGTAAGTATGCCACAATACGTAACTTCAATGTTAAGAAGCACACAAAAAAGATTACCTCAAGTATACTAAAAGAGGAGATCATAGCAGCTCGCATATTAGGTGAGATGTCTGGTGCTGAGAAACTGTTGAATGCCATCGTTGATAATAAAGATTGGGATCGCGGTGATATTGAAGCTGAACTTCATATTTATATCAAAGATTTGAATAACATGGTGTGTGAATACTTACACTCTAATAGGCTGCTTGAAGTAGATGATATATTAAAAGCATATAATTATATAGAAGAAGATAATGATGGTAAATAATAAAGAAACTCTTAACAGAGCAATGAGTAGAATAATTGAAGATAGAATACTACTAGAATGCAGTTTACCTGATTTATCACCTGATGAGATAGAGTTATACGGAAGACAATTATATGAAAGTAGAAAGCAAGATTTAGAGTGGCTTAAAGAAGAAATTGAGCTGTTAACGATATTAAGGAAGAGTTTGGATGACAAATGAGTGTTTTAAAGTGCAAATTGCAGATGAAACAGCAACCGTTAAAGTAATTGGTAAAAATAATTTTGTACTATATAGTAATAACGCTAAAATGTGTTTAAGAAAGAAAAGTAAAAAATGGGAAATGTGGGGTAAATATAATTTAGTATTTAATTGGGAGTTTAGACTTCAACTATTAGATGAATTAGTAGATATTGTTCCTAATACATACCAAGAGTATATGATTGAAAAGCATTTATTAGGGAGAAATGATTGTGAGTAAGCTAGAGATTAAGAAGGGTCATAGAGTAAAGAGACCTATTAGAGAGCCTGATTATTACTCTAAAAGAAATGTTGCTTATTGGTGGACACCTGAATGGGTAAGGGGAACTTCTAGCAGTAATGAGAAGTTTAGTAGAATAATTCCCAAGAAAATAAAGAGCAGAAGAAAAGATGGAGATGATAGTGTTGAGTTGTACATGCTATCTAAAGATGGCAATGCAACCTTTATAAGAGGTAGTATTCAATATGAGTTTGTCAGATGGCATGAGGATAATCAAATCGATTATATTCTGCTGGGTATGGATATAGATGATGTTTTACATACTAATTGGGAGTATGAAAAGATATGAATATAAATGAGATAAGGGAAGAGTACAAAACCCAAGACAACAGATGTACCGCATACCCTATATATGTAACGGTTCAGTCGTTGATATGTGCAGGTGTAATGGATGAGTCTTACGGTTGCTATGGTGAGAGCAAGATCAAATATGAGTATGGTCATCCAGACTGGGATGAGGCACCGTTTAAGTCAAAAGATGATGCAGCTGAATGGGTTAGAGAATCTTTTGAAGCAGAAGACGCAGATGAAATTGCTGATCAGCTTAATAAGATAGTAGAATTTCCTATGTTATATATATGGACTGATGAGCAGGTATTCTTGACTATTAAGGGTGCTGAGGATTATATTGCTAGAAATAGGCATAACCTACAAGAGGTTAGAACTTATGTAAAACATTTCTCTGATCGCAATCTTGAGATGAGAGAAGTATTAAATAGTATAGATTTTAAGATAAAAGATTAATGTGGGGGTGAAAGGTTTCGACGGGGTTTAACAGAGAACTGAGTGCGTGTAGTGGTTGATCGGATGGCCACTTTAAAATCCGATCAAAAAATAAGTGCTGAAGAAGTATCTTACGACGCTTTCCAGGCTGCTGCTTAGGTAGTAGTTTGGGTCTGAGGTGTGTCACCACCAAGAAACAGAAGTGTGGCGCCATTCTTATGAAGTTTTGTTGCTATCTCTTCATAGGACCTCCTGGGTTTCTTAGCTTCCTTCCGTTCGCGGCCAAAAAGCTAAGTGGTGGAGGATATTTTGGCTGAGAAGTCAGGGTATCCCCAGTGCAATGATTGGGGCACTTAAAATCCAGACGCCATAGCAGAACTGCCGAACTGCTTATCAACAAAGAGGCTGTACCTTGTCTGTTAATGGGTAAACAGAATACACACGTAGACCTTTGCTTCAATGAAACTTCGGACCCGAGTTCAATTCTCGGCACCTCCACCATTTTATAAGGAATGCTATGAGTAAAGTAAAAATGCTAAAACTAATGTTTCCTGATGGTGAGGATTCAAGTGTTTGTGACAAGATAGCTAAGTATGCAGATACCATATCTAATTATAGATGCTCAAGTGGCGGATTTGAAGTAACTCGAATGCCAATTACAAAAGAAGATGAAGAAGAATTCGGAATGGAATTTAATGAAGAGATAATGTCATACTCATATGAATATAAAAAGGAAAACAAATGAGCCACTTTATATTAAAATGTTCAAAATGCGATAAAACTATATCTACATGTAGATGTCCTTCTCCTGATAAAACACTAAAATACGACACATGTGATGAGTGCAAAAACAGTAAGAAACCTATGAAGTTTAAAGACTTAATAGATAGATACATGGAGTTCTCAATAGAAACAAAAGAGAACCTATTAGACATGGAAGTAAGGGTCATGCAAGAACATACCAAATTTGGTGAGATTATACAAATAGAATCTGGCTTGCAAGACTTCACTGTATCGAGCAAGGGATACATTATACTCATTGGAGACGAACTGATATGAAATACAAGATTAACCTACATGCTCACACTAGGTACAGTGACGGAGCAAATACATTACAAGAGATGGTATTCGCATATAAACACATGGGATATTGTGCAGCTGTGCTCACCGATCACCACTACACCGGCAGTCCAGACCTTGCTAACTACTCAATGAACTTAGATGAATATTCAAGCGCATGTGAGAAAGCAGACAAAATATCTAAGCTACTAAACTATCCTGTAATAGTTGGATGTGAGTGGGGATTCTTCAGGTGTGAAGAGGTATTGTGTTTTGGTAGAAGTTTTATAACAGCATTATTAAGTCACACTGATGTGTCTATTGGAAAGTTCAAAGAGTTAAAAGACACCTTTGGTGGTGCATGCATTGTTGCTCATCCCATATTAAGCGAGAACAAATTTATAGAGATGGGTGGTCATAAAGTAGTCGACGGCTACGAGGGATACAACGGTGGTGGTGACATGTTCAATCCTGATTTTAGAAAGTTACCACCAGAGTTTAAAGACTTGAGGGCATATAGTAATTCAGATGCTCACAGTATTAATACTTTAATAGATGAAGGTCGAAGAGGTGATAACTACAATCTAATTAATGAGAAGATAGACGACGAAAGTAAACTGCTTAATTATATAAGAGATAGAAAGCCAGTTAAGATGGTTGTACAGGGAGAGTATGCATGATCTGTTTATTAAAGATATTGTTTTGGATTGCTGTTGTAGCATACATGGTAATGACTGTTATTACATTGGTTGGTACATATGAACAAGGCTGTATTGCTAAGCCTAAAAATAACTTAGAGAAAATATTAAGCATAATATTCATGCCTTCTATATTATTAGGCATATGGCTATCAAAATCACCAGATAAAAAGGACAATAAGGAGATTTAATGAAACATGCAATATTGATGACAGCTCTGCTATCGATTCAACCTTTAGTGGCTAAAGATTTTGTACTTAACTTTGAAAAAAGTTGTTATCAGTATTACGGAGAAGAAACTAAAGAACGAATAATACAAACCTCTATAGATAACTGGAATGATATAGAAGGCACGCCAAGAATCTTTATAAGAGGCAAGGATATAGATCTAGAGATAGATGAGACAAACTATAGTAACTATATATGGAGTCCATTCACCTCACCTATAACTGGTCTATTTGGCAATCACACCAACAAAGAACTAAATCCTATAATATGCGATGAAGATGGAGCTATACAAGACGATCAAAATTGGTTCGATTTTGGATACCAGGTACATGGTTGGGCTAATGTCCCTAAACCTAACTTTAATTTTTTTGCAGTATATATAAATGAAAGCCACGGTATCACTGATGTCGGAGTTGTTGATTGGGAGACAACAGTAGCAATAGACACTATAATACCAGATGGTCGAATGACTGAAGAACAAGCAATCTCACTGCTTACTCATGAGCTTGGTCACATTATAGGCTTAAAACATACACCAAAAGAAGAGCCAGAAAACGACTATCCTATAATGTGGAGCAATAATATAAACCACACAGGTTGCTTACAACTAGAAGACTTTACTGAGCATGAGCGTGCTATACCATGGGAATACAATGGTAGTCATGGCGATTTCACATTTGAATCTAAGATTGAAAGAGAAAGTGAGCGCTCTAAGATAACAGTGCGGATAAATACACCATTCCATCTTATAGGCATTAATAGTGAGTTACTAGTAGCAGCTCAATTAGACGGAGAAGACAAATGGTACATGCTAACTAACGATGGTTGGGAAGTATGGATAGATGAGTTAAAGGGATCTAATGTTAATACATATTTTGCAAATGATAAAATTATATTTGATGATGTATGGATAAACAAGAGAGTTACTGTTTATTTTGGTTTTAGAATTAATGACGAAATATATTACAACTTAGATATGCCACTTATATTGGAGGAAATACTTGGGAAATAGACTTTATAAATACAAAGGTAATCTTTATATATTACTAAACCATTGCGAATTTAAGCATCCAGATACAAGAGAATGGATAAGTGCAGTAGTTTATACACCATGTAAAGATAAAGATGTAAAAGTATATGTTAGAGAAAGTGTAGAATTCTTTGATAGATTTGAAGAGGTAATTGATGATTAAGATATTACTCTTATCACTGTTACTATCTTTCAGCGTACAGGCTTCTAAGTGTGTTCAACTATCTAGTGAGTTTATAAAGTCCGGCAGAGAAATAGAGCTGTTTCATTTTCCAGAATCTAATTTCAATCATGCAAGTATACAAGCAGAATATAGAAGTATTGAGGTTGGGTTTATTAACTACTCTGACCATGGTGCAAATTCATTGTATATAGATTTAGTTAGAACTGATTATAATTTTAGAATGGAAGGCGTTCAAACTGCCCTAATAAATAGACTTATAAAACTAGAAAGTCCTAATAGAATATCATTATCATTTGGAGAAACTAATAAAGAGATATTCTTATATAATATGTTTGATGAGCTATTCAGTCATATAGTAGATGTAGGATATAAACCTAAACTTGCAGAGGTTTATATGGTTGAAAATATTGACATGATAAATGTTAAACTCTTAAGGAGAGCTATATTTAAGACACCTACAGGTAAAGCATTGTTTAATGCTGGATTTACAAAAGTGAAAACTGTCTTAAGTACATATCCTGTAAAAGGTTCCACTAACGTTTCAATACACATGATGTTTAGAAAGGGAGAATAATTATGGGTGAAGTATCTGAAATGATGTTAGATGGTACGCTATGTCAATGCTGTGGAGTTTATATGGGACTAACACCAGACACACATGTCATAGAAGAGTGTGAAACATGGGAATCTTGTGGTTATCCCCAAACCTGTGAGGATTGTGAGGAATAATGCCATTAAGTATGAAGAAGATAGCAGAACATATTTGTAGAGGCTATTTTGACAACAATAACATGACCATACTCAGAACAAGAAAATTAAACTGTGACTCGTTTTTAGCCAAGATCACATATATAAACGAAGATTTTGAGGGGAAGATAAACACACACTGGATAAGAATACTAAAAGAAGAAAATGACACAATGCGAGACCTATCACCATATGAAGATCATACAGTAAGGATCAACTCACATATGATATGGGCAATGGGTGATGACTGGATAGATGAGGAGGCTGTAAGGATATGAGCAAGACATTCTGTGAGTACTGCGAAGGATGGTTTGAAGAAGATAGCGCACATTGGGATGAGTATGGTGAGACTGGTAAGTGCAAAACAGAAGATGATCATGAGTCATCTGACGACCTTATCCAAGGACTCAATGCAATAGTAGAGAAATTGAAGAACGCGTTTACCGGTCAAGGTGGATGCATTAAGAGCGCCATGAGACTGCTCTCTGAGATAGATAGCCTAAAGAGAGATGTCAAAAGCCTTGAGAAAGAAAGAGACGACTTGCACGAGCTGTTCTTAAGGTTGTTCGCATCTATGGATTGTGGCAGCAGCTCCTGCAGGTTCAAAGACTTCCCCAATAAAGTTACCTCAGGCATGAGGACAAACGGTGGTTGTAGTTGTATCTGGACACACCGAGATCACACTTTAGTTATTGATTTAACTAGGTTATTGAAAAAACTTGAAAATATATAACTTAAAACTACACCCTCACGGGTACAACAGGGTTGTACAACCCCTAAAACAGTATCTAAAACTGTTCTAGCTTAAGGGGGCAGTTTTGTTATACCCTCTACTATCCTACCACTTATAAACTATTCTCAATTAAAATCAGTTTTACAAGAATTTCAAGTAGTTACAATCCTAATACGGTTTATGAAGTGGATGATCTTCTGGAAAGTATATGCCAAACACACGATTCCAATCCTTAACCAGTTTACTACAGATATAATAAGTAAGTTTCATGTTAAGTGATTTTGTCATTTGCCATGCTTTAAGCTTGCCTGAGGTCTCTCCTGGTTCACTGAAGCAAGCAATAATGCATACGAACATTAGTATAAATCGCCAGAATGGCTTAGAGATGAAACCAGCTGATGCACCAACAAATGCTACTGCAGCTGGTTGCATAATTCTCTTGAAGTTAGTTTTCATACTCATGTTATCGTACGTAAACCAGTGAAGTAGTAGCCATCTCCATATCATCCTGTTCTTATGGGGCAACTCCCTTTGATTGAATAAGGCTACGAACGATATCAGTTGATCTGGTGACATCCAGTCTTCTTTGCTGCCGTTATTGTCTGGTCTCTGATGATATAAACCATCTTTTATGTAACATGATTTGGTATACTCAAGCATCGCTGAGGACATCTCTATTGCCTCAGGTGATGTCCCGTCGTGCAATAGTATATAATGCATGGAGAACAGCGGGGCATTCTCATCTTGCCCACCGTTTGGGATAACTTTGGAGTTTAATAGTCCATTGCTTGCTAAAAAAGATCTCATAAGTCTCTCCCTTAAGATGCTGCAGGAGTTATGTTACCGTCTTTATCTTTCGTATGCCAGCCGTGCTCCTGTGTCCATAACTTTGTAGATGCTTTGGTATCTTTCTCGCGTCTTTTGATCTCTTTTGCTTCCATCTTCTGCTTGGCAGGACCACTCCAACCCTTGGTGCGGTTCATGGTCTTGATGCCGGTGTTCTTGTCACCTTCGATGTTGCCGGCTTTTCTACGAATGTTGTCTACTTTACTATAGCCACTGTAACCAGACTTCTCTATATCCCACTGACCGTTCTTGTCAACGGACATGACTTCTTTTTCGCTTAGTTTATCTTTTATTGATTTTAGTAGTGTTTCTATTTTTTCTAACATGGGCTAATTATAACATAAAATGGGGTGAACGACGAGATTTGCACTCGCGATGAAGCTTACGCTATAACGGGACCACAACCCGTCGCCTTCGACTACTCGGCCACGTTCACCATAAATGGTGGGAGAAGCGGGAGTTGAACCCGCACACCATAAAGATATTAGGGCTTAAACCTAATGCGTCTGCCAATTCCGCCATTCTCCCATGGTACCGCAGGAGAGACTCCAACTCTCACACCCGAAGGCACTAGATCCTAAATCTAGCGTGTCTAGCATTCCACCACTGCGGCATATTTGGTGGATAGGGCTGGATTTGAACCAGCGTAGCCCGAAGACGGGAGATTTACAGTCTCCTGGTTTTAACCACTCACCCACCTACCCATAAAGCTTATAATTATAAGCATGCTGCATCGCTTGCCCCTGTATAATTATGAATGTTATAACGTACTTATTATATCCTTTAGTACATATTAATGCACTTTATCACCTGGCGGTAAGCAGTGGACTCGAACCACAATCGTCTCTCAGATCCCACGCCTTAGCAAGGCGTCCCAGCTCGCCTGTCTGGTTTACTTACCATGGTCGAGGTGGGAAGGGTTGAACTTCCGGCATCCGGTTTATCAGACCGACGCTCTACCACTGAGCTACACCTCGTTTGGCAGGTCTACTAAGAATCGAACTCAGCTAACAAGAGTTGGAATCTCGTATGCTCCCAGAACTAGACCTGCAATAAATGGTGCTCCCTCCGGGTATCGAACCCAGTTCTTTGGTTTTTCAAACCAACGCAATAACCTCACCTGCTCAAGAAGCATGGTCTGGGTGGCACGACTTGAACGTGCGGCCGCCTCGTCCCAAACGAGGCATTCTACCAACTGAAATACACCCAGTTATCTATTCCGAGAGCCGGGACTACAGCTATCCCGGCTCTCAATTACTATTGGCGGAGAGCGGAGGACTCGAACCCCATGCCGTTAAGCACATACGGATTTCAAATCCGCCTCAGCAACCTCGCTGAATCACTCTCCATGGCGGACGAGGTAGGACTCGAACCTACGACCTACGGATTAACAGTCCGCAGCGCTAACCACTGCGCTACTCGTCCATGGCAGGGGTGGAATGATTCGAACATTCGGTACACGGAATCAAAATCCGATGCCTTACCACTTGGCTACACCCCTAAAACAAAAAAGCCCCAATATTTCTATTGAGGCTTCGTTTATCAGTTTATTTCTATCTTATACTACACTGTTAAACTCCACCCAATAAGCTATTAAACCACGGCTGCAGATAATGCTTACTAATATTAATGGAATTCAACGATAACAATTTCATAAATACATTATACCCACGATTATTAGTTAAGACATAAAAATTTTAACTTTTTGCTCAAACCGATTTGATTATAAGTGGGAGAGTAATATTCACTGACGGTAAACCGGTGCATTCTCTTCAGGTCGAAAACCGATCTGAGTAAACTTTAATCAAAAACGATTATTTCAATCGTTTATAACGACGGAGTTTTCTATGAGCACAAAAACACAGAAAGAAGCGGTCTATGAGGCCACAAGAAGTGTGCTAAAAGAGCACGCTATCAAGTTTGAAGATGGGCAAGAAGTTAAACCACTCGTTAGCACTGACATGAGAAAGAGTATCATCAGCATAGTTGTTGAGGGTTTCAAAGCTGGAACAGTTGCTATCAGAGATGATTTTGATCAGGCTAAACTTGATTCTTACACCAACGGTATGGTTTCTAACTGGTTTAGGAAAGATGACAGGTTGAACGGTGGAGTTAAGCATGAGATTGCTAACCCTGGTTCAAGAGCCGGTGCATCTAATCCAGAGATCAAGGAGATCAGAAAGTTGATGAAGACCTTGGAGGCTAGTGATCCTAACTACGCAAAAGTTGAGACTATTCTCAATCAAAAGGTAGCGGAGCATAAGGCCTCTAAGCAGAAGAAGATTGAGATTGATGTTAGCAATCTTCCTGAAGAGCTTAAGAATTTAGTGCAGCAATAAACTACATAATAAGGTCTGCGCTTCGGTGTGGGCCTTTATAGTTTAAGGAGGTTATTATGGGTGAATGGTTTTATTTATTTATTGTTTTTGGGGTAGTGGTAAGTTTTATTGCTGGTGCTGTGTATTGGGGCAATAAATATCAATATGAAATTCATAAACTAAGAGAAGAGGGTGGATATTACGATAAAAAACCTCATCAAGGTGTATATAATAACAGCAATAGTCGAGATAATACTGTAGACAATTTATTTGATCGTATTAAAGAAGACTCTCATCGCAATAGAGTGCTAAGGAGTCAACAAGAATTGATAGACATAGAGAAAAGAAGACTTGATATTCAAGAAGCAGATTGGGCTGTAAGTGGCTATGGTCGGAGAAGAAATGTTAAGGATTAAGGATAATGTAACTTGAGGAGGTATTTATGACCGGTTATGAGAACTATGGGCATACATGGGAATATAATGCTTTTGTTATTGTTATGATAATACTTGCATTATCTATACCTACTATTATATTGTTTCGTTATTATATAGTAAGTAAGATGAGTTCAAAAGAAAAAGAAGAATTCTTAAGAAGTGAGTTTCCGTCTGGTAATAATGTTGTCAGTTTAGATAATAATAGAGAACAAAAAAGAACTGCTGATGAGCTTAAAGCCTTACGTGAGTATGAAGACTTACGATATCATGGTGGATTTGATGTTAAGAGGGACAAATGATAGTATGCACTAGTTGTAAGAAAGAGATGAGATGTGTCAAGACCGGTCTCGTTGCCGTATGGAATAGTAGTCATTGCTATGCCGGCGACGAGTTTGAATGCCCTCAATGCAATAGCAAAACCCTTGTTATATCTGGCGAGTCATATTTCGACCCTAAAATACTCGATAATCCCCTTATCGATACAGTAGATATGGACTCCGAATAATACTTTAAATTCATATTAGTATCAACACAGAGGGCATTGTTCTGACACTGCTACGCAGAGCAACCATGTAAAAATTACACAGTGTTGAAAACCGATTCGATATTTGATTAAATAATAACTAGGGAAGTAATGAAAAAACTTGTTGAAATTAAACAAGAAATTATCATGTGTGAGCAATGCGGCGAACCCATATTAAATGAAATAAAAATAATAGAAACGGATGAGTATTTATGTAGAAAATGCCAAGTAGAAATAATCTTTAAACGCAATAGTTGCGGTGATATTTTTTATAAAACAATGGAGAGTTAATGAATTACCAAGGAAGAGTGTTTGATTTAGGTATGGCGAGAATTACTAGAGAAAAAGTAAGACAATTGGAAGTATTTATAGATTGTAAAATAGATGACAGTAGTGCTGATAACTTCATCAAAGTCCTTACAAAAAATAACATGTTGTATTACTTTGATGAAGAAGCAGAAGATGCTGTGGATGACAACGATGAGCATATATTCACATACAAGCAGGCATTACTGTTAAATGTTATTCGTAATAGATTCAAAGAGCATCCTCTTATTTATAGCAGGTTGTTTAACGAGGTAGAGACCAACTTTGCTCAATATTGCGTCATATGACTCAAACCGATTTGATTATATATCTAAGGTGGTGGAATTGGTCTATCACTTAGATGGAGAAGATATGGAGTACGAACATATTGAAGGTTATATCTATCATAAGAGACACGATTTCAATGTCGATGTCACTAATGTAGAGTACGGCAGTGACAAACATATTCATATATATGCTTGGATTGTCAGTAACAATCCACCTCAATTTACATTCATAACTAATAACCATATAGAAAGAGGAATGGTAAAGCCATCATCACAGGCCATTGTAGATACAGATGGTAATACACATTTAAAACATAATAATTCAAAATGGTTTAGGGCAGCGAATAAAGATAAGGTAATATGCGACGCTCTTGTTAGGGCACACAACGAATGGATCATAGAAGAGATGCTGATAGGAGGCAATTATGAAATTCAATAAATTATTGATATTACTTGTATTATCAACTAACATCTCTTTTGCAGATAATATGGGAGACGCTAACGAACCTAATGTCAAATACAAGTACAAAGTTGGCGAAGTAGTGATGATCAATCTCAAGGGAACCAAGTACAACGGTAGATGTGATGCTATGGGGACTATATGGAGATTAGCCGGCGGTAGTTACCAGATAAAGGGTGTTGCATGTAAATGGGGTAAAGATGATAGTTTTACAGTAGATGATGAAGATATAATTGACGTTTTTGTCGAAGAAGATTTCAAGACTGGTGGTCGATATGGCAAGAATATTATTGTGAAGAAAGTATTATTATTCTTTAGAGATAAGACTAAAGACTATCTTCCTTGTATGAGAAATAGTCTTGATGATGAAACAAAAGAAAAGCTATGTGAGAAGAATAAATATAAGTTTTATTAGAATATAAACAGGAGAGGTAATGAGAATTTCACAAAAGGATGCCGTATATGAGGTGTCCATGCGCGTGTTGGAGGAGAATGGTGTTATATTTGAAGAAGGAGTTGATGTACTTGTTGATGTAATTGATAGAGATATACGCTCCACAATTGTATCGATCTTAGTAGAATCCTTTAAAGAAGATAAGATAGTAATGAATAAGAGACACGAAGGCAAAAATCTAAGAAGATATGCCAGTGGTCTTATTAGTAATTGGGCTAAAAAAGACACGAGACTTAATGGAAATGTTGAGTACAGAATTAAGAATCCTGGCAGTAGAGTTGGAACTACGGATCCTATGGTTAGAGAATTAAGAAAATTCTTAAAGCAAGTTAAAGGAACCAAACATGAAGAAGATGTAAAAAAAGAGTTAAGTATTAGGCTAAACTCTATAAGAAAAGAGCAGGTAAAAGATATAGTGATAAATACAAACCTCATACCTGACTCCATAAAACACCTTGTAAAAAATAGGGGATCACATGAAGAAACAACTAGTCGACATTGAGTCTATTGAAGAGGCAGTCAAGCGTGGAGTCACAATCATCTGTTGCAAGAGAGATAAGTCTTCACGAATTAAGAAGAAAGCAAAGAAAACTGTTAACGTAATGTCTTTATATAAGAAGTGTAATGCAGAACAAAAGAAAAAACTTATAAAATCTCTTAAAGAGTCCGGAATAGACTTTGATGAAACAGCTGAAGAATGATATGCATAGAGATACTAGTGGAAAATATATCATGCTTACATTAGATGAATATAAGCAATTAAAAGAAAGTAATGACAACCTAAAAAAGAGCATCCATAATATAAGGAATATAATGCAAGAGATAATGTTTGTATTAGAGACCGATCAACTAAACTCAAAAGAAATAATCCTTAGTAAAATAGATAAAATCAACCAATAACTAAGGTAAGTATGAAAGATTTTACTTTTGAAGAGATGTGGGAATATCAACTAGGTTCTTTAATGTTAAAAGAAGAATGTGACTCTTTGCTGTGGAAGAAAACCGTAGCTAGAGTGTTCTGGGACCAACAACAAAAGAAGCTAGATACAGTCAATAAAGAAAACAAGATGTTAATCGATTCCTTGCTATGGCTAGCTGATAGCCCTAGTGATGAAGTCATACACAGTATGAAGAAAAAGACAATAATAGATTTATTCAAACTAAACGAAGAAAAAGCCAAAATGATCCTAAGTCATATAAAAGAGAAGAGAGCAGTTTAACACCTATGGTCTGATATAATTAGACCATGGAAACCTATCTAGTAAATTTGATAGACACGTTAGCATTTAAGAATGGTATGCTCAGTGCGTTATTTGCGTATATAGGTGTACTTCGCTTCTTTATCAAGCCAGTCATGAGCCTATTCCTACATGTATCTAAACTAACACCAACAAAAGTAGATGATAAGTTCTTTGATAAGATAAATAAGTCTTGGTGGTATAATACTATTGTTTACATGATAGATTGGTTTACCAGTTATAAGGTAAGGAAATAAGGAGAATGACATGGAAGAAAAATTAGGTGTAAAAGAGTTAAAAGAACTGCTTAAATTTGTAATTGAATTTGGAGAGTCTATTGATCTAGCGATGGCTGATAAGAAATTTGAAGTATCTGAGCTTGGATTGCTAATTGCTCCCCTTATGCAAGTTGGACCAGCATTTGAAGGTTTTGACAAGTTAGGTGCAGAGATCAAAGATCTTGAAGAATCAGAGATGATTGAGCTTGCAGCTTTCGTAAGAGAGGAGTTTGATCTACAAAACGATAAGATTGAAGAAGTAATTGAAGTTGCCCTTGATCTTGGTGTTAGAATCTACGGATTCATTAAGCTCTTTGCAAAAGAAGAGGTTCCAGTAGAACCAGCGGCTTAATCTAAAAAACAAAGATTAATAAAAAAGGGAGTCGTGGACTCCCTTTTTTATACGGAGAGATTCAAAATGAAATTACTATTAATAATATTACTATTATCAGGTTGTATTACAAGTCAAATACAAAAGCTTGATCCAGCTACATATTACAGAAATGACATATGTTTTGAGTACGATACAGGCAATAAAATAGAGATTCCTAATGATGAATTTGGAGATGGATTTGGTTATCCACAATATGAAAACAAGTTATTAAAGTTCTGTGGAACTGGTGTTTTACCTCATGAAGATGTATATAAACTTAAGATTATAAGTTATGGAAAGTTAAATTTCTTCTCACTGATGACGTGTCATGAGGAGGATACATCTGAGAACCCAGATAGAGGGATATTTAAGAAAGATGGTGTTGTTCAAATAAAGTATCGCCCAACATTAGAGAAAGGATTAGCTTGTCCATTATATGTATCTGCTTATGACAGAAGACAGCGACATGCATTTGGTATCATAGCATTTGAACACCCTCGTTATCAGTTAAAGGCTAAAGTTAGGTGTAATGGATATACACGCATAGCCAATGGTGTTAGTATTTGTCAATCACGAAATGGTCTTATACAAGAAATATCATTTGAAGAAGAAGTCAAAGCAGCTAAGCCTATTACTGGTGGTGCAGAAAGACACGGTGATTGTCCAATTATAACATCAAAAGATAACAAGGTATTTAGATTTAAGTTACCACTTAGAGAATGCATATATCAGTTCATTAGTAAAGAATCTAGAAAAATACATAAGTTTTATGCTATCGGTTACGAAGACATAATAGTGAGGGAATAATATGTGGACAGCAATAACAACAATTTTAGTTCCATTACTAAAATGGATAGTAGAGGCATCTGCCAAGAAAAAACTAAGCGATAAAGAGTTTGTCTCATATGTCTTAGCACATCAAAAACGACGTGGCAGGGCTGGTCAATCCGCAATGGATGCCGAAGAAGCACTTGAAGAAGCTATACGCGAATTAGACGAAGAACAGATGTAATTTTTTGCAATAAAAAAGCTGGTGTAAGTCAAACGAAGCCCCTTAAGTAGATGATATAATACTAACTGTATTTAAAATCGTCTAGTTGGGGGTATTTATGATTAGATTAGTTGGGTTTCTTTTAATATGTTTGTTGCTATCGGCATGTAGCAAGACATATGATTCAGTAAAAAATCAGCACATAGTAAAGCTGAAGAACAGTAAGAATGTAACCGCACTTCTTAAGAAAGTAAAGCATAAAAAAATAACTAATAACACTTATTTAATCGAAGGATCTATTGAAGTCTTGCAGGACTCTAATGTCATTGAATATAGTGAACCAAACTACATCTGGACAATCGATAGCATACCAACTGATCCTAAGTTTGATAAACTTTGGGGACTTCATAATAAATCCATGGAAGGTGTTGATATTAATGCTATCAAAGCGTGGGACATAACTAAAGGTAGTAGAGATATTAAGGTTATGGTTATTGATACAGGAATTGATTATAATCATCCTGATCTAAAAGACAATATGTGGATTAATGATGCCGAATTAAATGGCGAGGATGGCATAGATGATGATGAGAATGGATGTATAGATGATATTCATGGGTGTGATTATTCTAATAATGATGGCGATCCAATTGACGATCATGGTCATGGTTCACACTGTGCTGGTACGATTGGAGCAGTACATAACAATGATATAGGTGTTGCAGGTGTAATGGCTGATGTTGAATTAGTTGCTTGTAAATTCTTAGCATCTAGCGGTAGCGGAACTACTGAGGGTGCTATTAAATGCATAGATTATGGTATCAAAGTTGGTGTAAATATCATGTCAAATTCATGGGGTGGCGGACCATCTTCTATAGCATTAAAAGAAGCAATTGAAAGAGCAAGGGATGCAGGTATTATCTTTACTGCAGCTGCTGGAAACGAGAGTAGCAACAATGATAATACTCCTAAATATCCAGCTAACTATCAAGTTGAAAATGTTATCTCTGTAGCAGCATATACAGCAAGCGAAGAGATGTCTTCATTTTCATGTTATGGTAAAGATACTGTTCATATTGCTGCACCAGGATCAAACATATATTCGACCGTGAAAGATGGCAAGTATGCTTCTTACTCTGGAACATCTATGGCTACGCCACATGTATCTGGCGTGTTAGGACTATTAATAAGTCATGAGAAAGATTTATCATTTGCAGACATCAAAGAGCGAATCCTTATGACATCTGTTCCTGTTAGATCATTTAAAAGAAAATTAATGACGGGTGGTAGAATTGACGCTTACAATATTCTGATGGATATACGTCCAGATAGATATATCCCTGATGAGAGCAAGTGGCAAACAGTTATATTAGACGAAGTATGGGAATCAGCACATCCTTATAAAAATGACGAAAAGATAGTCAAAGAGCTAAAGGTTCCTGGAGCTAAGTACATAAGACTGATCATAAAGAAAATGGAATTAGAAGTTAAGTACGACACTATTGAGATAAGAAATGAAAATGAAGTTTATGATTCTATAAGTGGTTTAAAAGAAGATTTCAAAACAGAGTACGTCGATGGCGATACGCTGATCTTTAAGTTTAAATCAGATAGAAGCAAAGTTAAATGGGGTTTCATAATAGAATCATATCAGTTTCAGTAGGGTAATATGACAGCTAAAAACACTAAACGAGTTAGAAGAGATCAAGAAAAAAGAAGAGAACGAGATAATAAAATAAAGATATTAAATGAAGAGAACAAGGACCTAAAGAATAAAGTTAGGTCCTTGAATAATGTAATTAAACATACTCCAAATCCAGATAGAAAAAAGAAACAAAGAGAGCCAAAACGCAAGCAAGAAGTATGTCCTGCTTGCGGTGAAGATAATATGAGAACTATAAACCTTACCAGATTGGATGGCAAACTATTGATTGTTTCCTGTGAGTGTGGGTATAGGTCCGCTAAAAAGCTTCTTGTGTAAATCATCTCTTTGATGTCTAAACATTCTAGCTTGGTCGTTCAATTCTTTTATAAGTTCCCAGCATTTCTCAAATGCTTGTTCTGCAACAAACTCATCACGAGTATAATTACTGTAGTTAGTGAAGATGTTATGGCTTTCATCTTGCTCTATTCTCATCAGGATTAGTTCTTTGTAGAAATCTTTAGCATCATTACTTGTTGGTATCTCTATGCACATCATATACTACATATCCCACTTGGACAATCATCGGTATGATTGACGTAATCAGCTAAATCAGCTTGCTTATTAAACTGTTCTTTAGCTTCTATCATAGTTAAGGCTGTGAGTGGTGGTGGAAGAGCTTTACCATCTTTGCCATAGAATTTTCTACTGTTTTCTCTGTAAAAGGTTGTACCCTTTAAATGTGGAAGATACTCTAACCAAATATCATTCATATCTTCAATAGAATAGTCTTCTGCCATATTGATAGTCTTACTAACAGCATTATCAACATGTTTTTGTATTATCTTTTGTATCTCCATATGCTCTCTAACTGTTAAGTCTCTTGAAGCAACGAAATGTGAAACATCTTTATTTTCTTTCATGAACTCAGTAAACAATGGATGAAATACAAGTTCTTCTTTTCTTTTATCTCCGTCCCAATACATTCTTTTGTATGCATATGCGAACATAGGTTCAATGCCACTAGAGCAGTTACCTGATAGTATAGAGACAGTATTATGTGATATAACAGAATTAGCTATATATGTGTTACGATGAGGCACCTCTATATCTAATGTCATACATTCGCTATTTTCTATATTAATGACCTCATCCAAGAAAGCACCTTTAAATAAGGTATCAGCATTTATGCAATTAATTTGTCTAGCTTTAGATAGATATCTTCTTTTGTCTTCATGGCCAATAGTGCCATAAGAAACTTCTTTTATACTGTATACAGGTCTGTCTCCATAATGACCATCGCCAAATGTTTTAACTCTCATAATTGTATTACGACCAAGTGCTCTTAATACAGTTATTAACTGTTGAGCCATTGTTTTAGAGACAGTATCAAATACTCTCATTTCGTTATTAGATGTTAAAAGATGTCCATCTCCAGAACAATATCCATCTAAAAAAGCTTCAATTGTTTCTTTGGATGATGTTCTAATTGCTTTAGGGATATGAACTTTATATGATTTTGGTTTTAAGATTCTATTTTTAGATAAAAACGATAATAATATTTGTGAATTTACTTGTATTGACTCACATCCTCTATCTGTATATCTAGTAGCATTCCAATTAAACACTTTCTTAATTTTATTAACTACATTATCATTAAAGTCTTTTTCACTAGCATTAAGAGCAATTCTAATTCCCTTTTCATGAACAGAACCATCCGCATACATTAAACCCAATAACCATGCAAAATCAGGTGTTACATATGTTGGTAATTGTATATTGCTCGAATTACAATAATAAGCAATATTAGTATCTAATTTAGTGTTATCTTTTTTATTATATCCACCTAACTTGCAAACAACCTTATCACCTATATTTATCTCATCGGCCCTCATCCAAATATATTCTCCACCCTTAAAAACACGATATTGATGATTATTTGTGCATTCCAACTCTAAACCACTAGCTAAAGTTATTTCTTTTGTATCCGTATAGCCATTAATATACCCTTTTTGAGATCTTGCTATTTCATCTTCTTGATTAACCTGTAAATCTATATCTTGCCACTGTAATCCATTTTCATCAACAATTTCACCTAGCATTAATAAGCCAGATTCTGTGCTAACTAAGGTATCAGGTCGTTGACAACCTGTAGGCGCTTGTGTTAGTATTGCACAATTTCTTATACCGTGATCAGCTATAAGCGATTTGATCTTAGGGGTCATTCTCTTTACGAAGCCGGACTTAACATGCATTTCTGTGTCACATGCTGGGAACGCACCTTTCTCTACTGCTAACATAACTGACGCTTCATATGCATGCTTGCTAATAAAACGATAAAGCTTATCTACAAATTTATTGCCATCTTCAGATCCATATCTAAATCCAAGGATAGCTAGCATATCAGCAAGACCTGTTGTTCCCATTCCAATTCTTCTTAAATTATGTGATTTAGCTTTCATCTCTGGAAGAGGATAATGATTCACGTCGAGTACATTGTCTAAGAACCTAACACCAGTCCTTATTGTTTGACCTAGCATTTCATAATCTACTTTTCCATCTCGTACAAACCTTGGGAGAACAATATGACCAAGGCAACAGCAGTCGTGACTACTCAAAGCAATCTCACCACACGGGTTAGTAGTTACAAGTGGTTCTATATAGTAAATAGTACTTTCAGTCTCTATCAATTCAAAGTTTAAGAATCCTGGTTCAGCCATTGAGTAAGCATTACTTACTATCTTATCCCATAAGGCTTTTGCCTTTATCGTTTTCTTATATTTCGACTTCCATGAGAGCTCCCAGTCACCATCTTCTTTAACCGCTTTAATGAAAGACTGAACATTACGGCACCGAACAGATACGTTTGCATTTTGTAATTCTCCATTTTTTATCTTAGCATCTAAGAACTCTTCAACATCAGGGTGATCTAAATCTAACGAGAACATTAATGCAACACGTCTTGCTCCACCTGCTCTAATTGGATCACCATTATTATTGAGAAGTCTCATCAATTCAACAGCTCCAGGTGCTGTTCCTTTCTGGCCTCTTATAGAGGCATTACGTGGTCTAACATCACTGAAATCAACACCACAACCTCCACCTGACATAGAGGTTATTATCATCTCTTTAGAGATGTTTCCCCAGCCTTCCTTACTATCTAAATTATTATCTAATACAAAGCAATTTAGTAACTGTGGAGTAGGTCGTCCAGAGTTGTATAAGATTCTTCCACCTGGAACAAACCTATTGCTTACTAATTCTTCAAAGAATTTATCTTTATACTTCTTAACTTTCTCTGGCTGTTCAGCCATACTTATCTGTCTCGCAACTCTCTTACACATATTGCTCCACGTCTCATCTGGTGTAAAAGCATATCGCTGGCTAAAAATCTCTTTACTAAATCCACTTGGTTCGAACATAGTTATTCCTTCCTTTTAAATATAATTAGAATTATCCTCAATGATATTTGTTGGTGCATCTATTTTACTAATAACATGCGTTGATTGTTCACACTTATTATCAAACCGATCTGATAATAAATACGAAAGTAAACATTATACGTTGTAGTTAGCGATAAAAAACAGTTAACTGTTAAACGTTTTATGTTTAAGTATTGGATAAGCGCGTACTGTATGACAGGGTGTATGTATCAGTTATAATATAAGTTACTAATAGCAAAGGATTTGCAATGTTAACTATAATAGTGACCTTATTTTTAACTGTACCTCCATTCAACGGAGAATACTGCACTGTAGAAGACCGTGATTTTAAAGGATTTCGCTATGAAGAGCAAATCCCTGTATGTAAGAGAAGAGTCTCTACATCTCGTAAAAAGGCTATATGCAAAAGAGATGGAGTTACTGATAGAGCTGAGTTCAAGGTAGATCATATTATACCTGTCTCTCTTGGCGGTAACAATAGCAACAGGAATCTATGGTGTCAACATATGAGTATAGATACTGCTAATATCGAAGGTTATGCCTACCGTATGCTCAACAAGGGTATATGGAATAGGAAAGAGGCAATGGACTTTGTACGAAAATACAAGTTCAAACTCGGTAACTAGTCAAACGTTTATCCAACAATTTTCAGTAAAATCTGTTTTGTTTTAGCTTAGCTAAACAGAACAATACATATACTTGGAGGGTGTTTTGGATTTACTTTCATTCCTGTTAATGTGGGTGCTCATTGGTTCTATTGCTACTAATTTCCTATGGATATATAGAGAATTTGAGAGAGATACAGATATTAATATGTATCATTATTGTAAAGGCATAGTTTACGGACTTATCCTTGGACCAGTTAGCGTTCTATATGTCTTTAAAAAAGGTCTTGATCTAATGAACAAAGCAGATAGAAATGGATAAAGTATCCTGGTGGATGGAGATAGCTGAGACCATTGCCAAAAAGTCAACAGATGCTGAAACTAAAGTAGGTGCTATCCTAGTCAATACTAAAACTGGAGCTATATTAGCATCTGGCTACAACGGCTTTGTTCGTGGAGCTCCTGATCTCGAGTTACCTAACACAAGACCAGATAAGTATCCATACATGATTCATGCTGAGCAAAACCTAATATGCAATTGTGCTAGACATGGTATTTCTATGGATAATTGTATAATAATTTGTACATTGAGCCCTTGTGTCAGATGCATGAGATACCTTTGGCAGTGCGGGATCACAACTATAATATGTAAAGAGTTGTATGGTGATGTTGGCAGCATTAATAGCATGGAAGATCTTAACACAACAATAAAAGTGATGAAGCAGTTTTACAAGATAACGTATATGTCTAAAGAACCTGGATATAAGGAGGATAGAGTCTATGTCTAGATTAAAGGTAATTCAATGTGGTGGTAAATGTCATATGATAAATAATATTAAAGACAGTAGAATGTTATATAACGACTTTAAACAGTTAATTGGGTACTTAAGAAAGCAATTTAGAAATCATCTTACTTATGGTTATTACAATGATCAGCCTGTTTATGAATATAGGACTAATGCTCAAGACCTTATGCAAGCAATAAATAAGTATAACAATAACATTACAATTGATTTGGAGATTAAATGAAAGCTTCTCTGTGGGTTGAAGGCTGCTTAATAGAGGGTGAAATAGATAAGAAAGATATTAATAGTATTTGTTCTATTTTTAAAACCGTTAAGAGATATATTAAACCAAATAGAGAGCCAGATTTTATTCATAACGGCTTAATATACTATGTGACTGAAGGTTTAGCCTTTGATAAAGCTAGTTGTAGAACATATGCCTATGAAACCTTCTATAACAAGAAAGAAAACGTAATAGGTGTGAGACAAGTTAAGTCAGTTGGTCGCTTTAAGAAAGTAACTAACTACTTACGAGATAATGAATTAACTAAAAAATATTTAGATACAATGGCTGAGAACGTAATATTACGCGATATGGATGAACCAAAAGACTTTGGTAAGGTTCCAAAAATGAGGTAGTCATGGAAGAATGTGAAGATTGTAAACTAGAAAAAGAAGATGTAAGACGACGTTTATGTCCATATGCTCAAGTTATATTAAATGAGCATATAAATTGTGATATATGTGATGATTGTTTTAATAAGAGAGAAGCCAACATAGAGTTAGCTTTAAAATGACATTGTGCTTTAATAAAAATTATAGTATAATAAACTCGTGTGTGGATGTAAGGGACTCAAGGACGGATCGTGGGATCAAGGACGAACCTCTTACTCTAAGCTTCAACTGGCCACATACTATGTGGTCAGTTGTCTCATGCAAATAAAAAAAGGTATTAAATGTGAAAAAAGTTGAAATTGAGTTTAATGATTGTATAAATATAGGTATCTCTAAAGAAGATATAATATTTAACGTTAAAATGACCAAAATTGACGATAACAATAGCTATGATATAAAAGTTACAGCTAAATGCGAAGATAAGAACCGTAGATGCAGCTACTCATATATAGATGATATTATATTTGATAGAGATATGAGAGAAGTTATTAATGAATGGTTAAAAGAAAATAAAGTTTGCGAAGAGTTAAAATCTGACTTAAAAGTAAAGTTGGAATCTAACTTTGAGTATATAGATATTATGTAATAAAAACGGAGTATTGGTCTAGTCTGGTCTAGGATGTCTGCCTGTCACGCAGAAGGTCGTCGGTTCAAATCCGTCATACTCCGCCATTAATACCTTAAAGTCGTGTAGCGAATCGACTATAAATATAGCGTTTATTGGGCTGTGGAGCCCTTTTTTATTTGAGGATGATATGAAGCATAGAATCAGGTTGATTAAAGGAAGATGTACGTTTCGATTATAGGTTTACACTATAATCAGGAGAAACGTATGAAAAATGTAAGTCATTATAACAAAGTGATGTGGGGATTGTATTGTGAATACAGTTATATCCCCACAGACGTGTGGTATGAGACTAAGTATGTCTATGAGTGGATTGGAGATCTCAAGACTGTAAAAAGATCTTACCAAGTAAAACATGGGAGAAGAAGTGCAGCTGAATGGAGCTTTATCCACAGCAAGTATTACTACATAACTAAAATTGATCCTATTTATTGTGGATCACTTGAAGAGTTTGCAACATACTTAGTGGCTAATGGAAGATACTCCTATTTGAAGAATCCATATAAGTATAAAAAAAATGGGTGGCACTTCAAAGGTAGTAGTCAATGTGGAAAGAACTTATACCGATGGAGATATACGAGTGGTAATCCTTCTAAGTATAAAAGAAATATTGACCACAAGAAAAAGACTCTCTCTGAAAAAGAACAGGTAAAAAGAGATTGGAGAGAGAAAAAGAAAGTAAGGAAGGACAAGAGCAAGACTTTTAAGTCTTGGAGTAATAGAAGCGCTGGTAAATACTACAAGAAATTGAGTAACCAGATGCACAGAACAAAAGAAAGAGAAGCCATCAAGAAGTTAAAGTTTGATCTTTATACTAAGGGATGGTGGGAAGAAAGAGTGCATAACGATGGTCCAACTAACAGTTGGGAGTATAATTATGCAATCAACGATTGGGATAGCTTCTACATCGAAGACTACAAGTATTACTTGGATCCTTGGATGTGGGATTAGATAATAAAAAGTGGAGCGGTCGTCTATCGGTTAGGACATCAGGTTTTCATCCTGATAAGCGGAGTTCAATTCTCCGTCGCTCTTCCAAGTATAAAGTGTCACCCTGATTATCAAGGTAACCGGTCGTTCGGTCTTGTTCTATGATGGGGGTCTTTGCAAAAAGCTTCGATGAAAGCGACTAAATCGAAGAGATGAGAATGTGCGGTATGCAACACGGACGAATTCCCTAAGGGAAGATAACTCCAAGTAGACCTTAAACAAATACGTGGCATTCTCTTTTTTATGTGGCGGAGTGGAGCAGTGGTTAGCTCGGGAGTTTCATAAGCTCTAGGTCGCAAGTTCAAATCTTGCCTCCGCTACCATTTTAACAAGGAGTTAGTATGAAATATTTTATGTTGTTGCTATTGCCTGGTTTGGTATTCGCAAGTAATTTAACTGATGAAGTTACAGCTAAGTGCAAGGTTGAGATGGTAGATGCGGGATCTTACTACGGCTATTGTCCGATGGGATCTTTAGTAGATGCTGTAAGAGTAAATCACAGCAACACAGACTTTACTCCTTGGACTAGGGTCTCTTGTGTAAAGCCTGTTATCACCTGTAAAGAAAAAGAAGAAACAGAAGAATAAAACTCGTAAGGGCCTAGGCGAGTATAAATAAATCGAAAGTCTTATGGTGGTAAGCCACTAAGGGTTGGGCTCGCTCTTTGAATATAAGAGCCCACTAGTGCTGGGTTAGTTAAACGGTATAACATTGGTTTTGTAAACCAATATTGGGAGTTCGATTCTCTCACTCAGCTCCATGGGGAATTAGTTTAATTGGGAAAATACCGGCTTTGCAAGCCGGAGTCAAGAGTTCGATTCTCTTATTCTCCACCACTAATAAACCATCACAAAAAATCAAATTGTATAATCTAATCATTGATTAATTTAATTTTGACCTGGAGGTTTTAATGGGTAAATTACATGAGTTGCTTGCGGTTGAAGAAGATCGCAGAGGTAAAGCAACTAAAATTATTAATGAAAGTGTTAGCACTTTTAAAAACAAGCAAAATCATTTCATTGAGCAATTGGTTACTTTCAAGCCTATCTCAGAGACTGAAACAAATAGAGTTGAAGGTCATTTAGCTATGACAACAACGGTTATGGACAAGCTCAACTATGCAACAAAGACACTAGCTAAGTATTATGATGTTGTTCTTCAGAAAGAAACAACTAATACAATGGCTAAGAGTGATGTTGTTCTTCCAGATGGAACAGTATTTCTAACGAATGTTCCAGCTACAGGACTCCTTGCTCTTGAGAAAGAATTAGCAAAAGCCATGGAAATGTATAATGCACTTCCAACCCTAGAACCAGGTGTTCCATGGGAAGCGTGCCCAGATAAAGGCGATGGCGTATTTTTTACTAAAGAGTCTAAGATCAGAACTAAGAAGATCACTAAGCCAGTTGTTCTTTATGAAGCAACAAAAGAGCATCCAGCTCAGGTTAAAGAAGCAGTTGAGGATGTACACACCGGTAATGTTGAGACAGTTATTTATTCTTCTAAGCTAACTAGCAAGGATAAGAGTGAACTTCTCGACAGACTTGATAACCTTAAGACATCTGTTAAGAAAGCAAGAATGAGGGCTAACGCTCAAAAAGTCGAATCTCTTAATGTTGGTAAAAAGGTATTTGCATACTTAAATGAAGGTAAGATAGTTTAATATTTTTTGGAGTAAATTTAGGTTTAGATTTATGGGTGATCGCTATTGCGACATACCCTTTATGATTAAGATTAGTTTTTCGCTCCAACAAGTTTAGGTTTATGAATTTTGATACGTTCGTAATGAGGAAAATAATTGAAGGTCGTGAGTTCGAATCTCACCCCGATCCCCATAAAACTTATGATCGGGTAGCTCAGCGGTAGAGCATTAATATTAATGTCACCAAGTTGCTGAACATTATGTATCAATAAATTTAACATAATTGTAGGTTCGAGTCCTACTCTCGCCACCGTAACAAATAAAATTATGGCGAGATGGCGGAATGGTAGACGCACATGAATGATAATCATGCAATATGTAATAATATTCGGGGTCAGACAGTGGTAGTTCTGGCCCCTTTTTTTTAACTGAAACTAACAACCGATTAGATAAGGTGTTAAACAATCAGAAGAGACAGAGGTAAACATGGATTTTAAAGAGTTTTCAAAGGCTGTAAGGGATAATTTCGATAAAATGGCTAAAGGACATCTCTATATTGTGGATTGCAACAGAGATGAAATATTTAATGAGTATTTAGCTGCTTTTCCAGAAGGATCAAATCCTATTTATAAAGAAAGAACAGAGCATGACTGTAACTGTTGTAAGAATTTTATAAGAGATGTTGGTGATGTTGTTTCTATAGAGAACGGCAAGCTTAAATCTATCTGGAACCTTAATCTTAACGATGAAATTTATAATGAAGTAGCCAAAGTATTGGCTAAAAAAGTACAAGCGATGCCTATTAAAGGTGTTTTTAAGCATTACATTAGGTCTGCTGGTGCAATCAAGACACACCAACAGCTAGAAGATGGTAGTGTAAAAACATGGAATCACTTCCAATGTGATATTCCTCGTGCACACTATAGCACAGATCGTGATTCTATTCTAGCCGCAATAAACAGTAAGATAGGTGTTTATAAAAGAGGATTAAACGAGATCACTGATGAGTCTATCAGTGTTGTTATGGATTTAATCGATTCTAACTCTATATACAGAGGTGAGGAATTTAAGTCTGTAGTTAGCACATTTAAGAAAAGTAAGGGAGATTATAATAAAGCTAAAAACAAAGATATATTTGTTTGGGAAACCTTCTTATCTAATAAGTCAGCGACCATAAAGAACTCAGTTATTGGGACTTTACTGATGGATATATCAGAAGGCAAAGACTTAGAAGCAGCAGTTGCCTCATACGAAGCTAAAGTTGCTCCTCAAAACTATAAGAGAACATCATCCGTTATAACAAAGCGAATGGTAGATGATGCGATGAAAACCATTGATGATTTAGGAGTAAGAGATTCGCTATCTAGGCAATATGCGAGAATAAGCGATGTGAGCGTCAACAACGTCTTGTTTGTTGATAGGTCTGTTAAATCTCAGATGAAAGATTCTATAGCTACTTTACTAGAGTCAGAGATAAAATCAAAACCTAAGAAAAGTAAGGTTACAGAAGATATAAAAATTAAAGATTTTATAGATAAAGTTGTACCTAAAACAAGCGCAATTAAGCTTTTTGTAGAGAATAAACATAGAACAAATTTAGTGAGTTTGATCACACCTAAAAATAAAGATGCTCCACCTATCTTACAATGGGGTAATAACTTTTCTTGGAGTTACAACGGTGATGTAACAGACTCAATCAAAGAGAAAGTTAAGAAAGCTGGCGGTGATGTAACAGGTGTTATTAGAGTTAGTTTAGCTTGGTACAACAAAGACGATCTTGACTTACATATTATTGAACCCAATAGAAATCATATTTACTATGGTAATAAGCGCTCAGCTACATCTGGCAACCTTGATGTAGACATGAACGTACATAACTTAGTTAGGGATGCTGTTGAGAATGTTACTTGGCCGATAAAAGGCAAGATATTAAAAGGTGAATATACTGTAAAGGTCAATAATTTCACAAAACGTGAAGCTATTGATGTTGGATTTGAGATTGAAGTTGAATGCAACGGCCAACTCTTTACCTTTAACTATGACAAAGTATTGAGAGATAATGGAATGATTGATGTCTTTAAGTTTAAATTTGATGGAAACGGCATAACTATATCTAATATCCATAAAGATGTTAGTACAAGTAGTAAGTCTCAAGATATATGGAATATACCAACAGAGAAATTTGTTGAGGTTGATACCATCATGTACTCTCCAAATCATTGGGATGGTCAAAGTGTTGGGAATAAGCATTATATCTTTGCATTAAAAGATTGTAAGAATCCAGATGAAACAAGAGGATTATATAATGAATTCTTGAGGAGCGACTTGACAAAACACAAAAAGGTGTTTGAGATACTAGGTGCGAAGATGAAGTGTGAGTACCAAGATGAACAATTATCTGGTGTTGGCTTCTCGTCAACTAGAAAGGACGATATTGTATGTCAGGTAGAGGGTGATATAAATAAAACATATAAGGTATTATTTTAGGAGGACTTATGTTTGAAAAAGCGAATAGATTAAGATTAAGGTTTGATTCCTGTAAAGGAAAGCTGAGTACTGAGGATTTATGGGATATGCCATTAACAAGTAGAGATGGTTTTGATCTAGATACAGTTGCTAAAAGTGTTAATAAGCATATTAAAAACCTAGAAGAAGAGAGCTTTGTAAATATTAAGCCATCATCTATGTCTAGTGTTTATAATCTTAAACTCGATGTATTAAAGCATATTATTGGTGTTAGGGTTAATGATCTAAAGAGCAAAGAAGAGAGTGCCCTTAAGAAAGAGAGAAAAGAGAAGATACTTAGTATAATTGCAGAGAAGCAAGATTCTTCCCTTAAAGAGAAAACTCTTGAAGAATTAACAGCTGAATTAAAAGAATTAGATTAGTATTCAAATGTGAGTTGTTCGCAACTTACATACCGTAGGGAGACGGTTTATGAGAATCCCCCGAGCAGCAGAGCTCATATGGATAAAAACTGACAGCTGGGAAAAGACCGCTTACCTCTGGTATCAAAACAGACGCTTTGATTGCCTGATTGTGCGAGAACAAACGAACAGTCACATTGTGGGACAATAAACACATGACAGCCAGGAAAGACTGGCATTATAGAAGGTTAGCTTAATTGGTAAAGCACCATGCTCATAACGTGGCTTATCTGGGTTCAAGTCCCAGGCCTTCTACCAAATTTATTACGGGTGAGTAGCTCAGTTGGTAAAGCACCATTAAGCGAAAATATAACCTGGGAAAAATTGAGGACAAGGTGCCAATAATTGTCGACGGACAGAAATAAACCAGGGGAAATGCTAGCTAGCTTCTTGGTTGTCGGTGGTTCGATTCCATCCTCACCTACCATCTTAAAAGGAATTGTTATGGGTTTTGTATTCTTAATTACTGTTTATATTGTTATTAAAATAATGTGTTTTGTAGATCCAATTGAGGTAGCAAAATCATTATCTCACAAAAAAATAGCGAATATATATCAAGCATTTATAGTGATAATATTAGCAGAATACTTCTTATTTCTTAGGATAAAGGAGAATTTTGTTGAATTGTTTTTTAAGAAAGATGAGTAATGGACTTAGCACCAATAATAACAATATTAATAGCTGAATATGTAGGTGACTTTCTCTTACAAGATAGAGAAATGGCATTAAATAAATCTAATAACATAGATTACTTATTCCTACATATATTTTATATTTTCTCTTCATTACTTATAGGTCTATCTCTGTTATCTGTCTTTTACCTTGTTGAAATATCTAGTGTATTTAAGTTTGTAGCATCTTACTGCTTTATACATGCAGTGCAAGATTGGTTTATCTGGAATATATATAAAGCAATAACCAAACGAAAGATAGAAAGACAAATAGAGTATGAGATGTTAGAGAAGGGAGTGCATGGGGGCGATTTATTTGATAATGTACTTCAGCGTCGTCTTGATGACTTCAAGACGAACAAAGAGTATGCGGAAGACAAGATGTTCTATGATTTTATAGGTCTAGACAGACTTCTACATACAATAACACTTATCGCTTTATTTTCCGTCTTCTTTTATCTCTGACATTTCCCATTGGCCATTATCAAAGTAGTTAAGCTTTTCTTTTTTGGAGTCTTCTGACATTCCAAACCAGCTACCCTTACTTCCACCTGATGTACTATCTCTAACATCTTGACTTGTTGATGATGTAGGTTTGATAGTGGGATTCTCTTTAGTCCCACCACCTATAGCTGTACCAAAGCTAGAGAAGTCCTTGGCTAATTTTTCTTTAATCTCATTGAGTGCATTTTCTGATTTACTCAGTATCTTATCTATTTTATCTTGCATGATTACTCCTATATTCATCTAATTATACCATTTTTAAAGTCTAAAGATGGACTTTAAAAATAATTGATTTTATTACAGAGTATAATAAAAATACAGCAAAAATAAACAGGAGTTGATATGCAAGGAATGATACCTAATGAAATGGATTTTGGTGTTGACCATATAAGGGTCAACAGATTTAGTGAAGAATCAGCAATTAAGTTTCATGTTCAGTTGACCAGACAGTCAACTATGGATCCAACATGTCCAATAATAGTGTATATTGACTCGTATGGTGGAAGTGTTGATGCCCTTGCATCAATGATAGAGACAATGGAATCAGTCCCAAATAAGATAGTTACAGTATGTACAGGTAAAGCTATGAGTTGTGGTGTTATCTTATTAGCGGCTGGAGACTATAGGTTCTGTGGTAAGAATAGTAGAGTATTAATACATGAAATAACTAGTGCCGCAGTTGGTGATCCATATGACATTAAAAGTTCATCTGACGAGATAATGAGACTAAATGAATATTGGTTAGATTTCTTTGCAAAGAAGTGTGGAATGGAAAGTTATGCAGACTTTAAAGATACACTTAATAACCATGGTAGTAGAGAGATTACTCTTGACGCACATGGAGCCAAGGCATTTGGTATCGTGGATGATGTTGGACTTCCTACTATAAGACCGTTGATAATGTATCAGATTGATACTTTAAGTGACAAGGGTGATAGTGAATTCTTAAAAGAAGATAACATTAATGAGATACTTGGCATTGAAGAAGTAAAAGATAAGAAACCAGCACGTAAGATTAGAAAGAAAGCTGGTGGAAGAAAAACATCTAAAAAGGTGAAAAAGAAAAAAGCATGATTATTGTAGATAAAAGAGACTGTGAGACGATAGAGGCATTTTGTATTGAATTTAATGTAGATGCTCCTAAGCCTCTTAAAGATGCTATAGATGCATATAAAGAGCAAGATAACTACGATAATCAGAGAATACTACAAAAAGAACTCTGTAAGTGGCTTGTATCATCTAAAAATGGCCATGAGATATGGAATAACCCTGCATGGGAAAAATTTAAAGATAATGCTGCTGTAATAGCATATAATTTAGAATTTGATATGGACTTAGAGGAAACTCTTAAAGGGGTTCCTTTTTAGGTGGAACTACAGGTGGTTCTGATGGAGGTTCTGTAGATGTTTCTGGTTTTGGCATTACTGTTGTTGTAACCTCAGGTTTTTTCTCTCCAAGCTCTTTTGCTTTTCTTTCTGCACGAGCTTGAGTTAAGAAATAAGGGTCAACACCACCGCCACCACTGCGAGCCATCTCTTTTTCAATCTGACCTTGTATGCGGTGCTTTATAATACCTTGTGCATGTGTCTTGAATGAGCCTTTAGATGAGTCATAACTTGATAGAGCCTCTATAACTGCGTTGTACCCAGTATCATAGAAGTCATCATCCTCAAATTGGTGGCCTATTTTACCGAGTCCACGTAGGTGCTTTATTGACTTTTGAATCCATGGTGCATGCTTTTGTACAACGGAGTCAAGTAGTTCTTTATCTTGAGGTGTTAGTTTTTTCATGGGTTTATTATACTATGACTTTATAGTTTAAGGAGGATAACTATGGGAAATTATGAGGATGACAAGTATTTGAATACAAAGGCCACTAATGCCCTTGTGCAGCTTATTATTAATAAATGTGATGTATTGGGGTCATTAAACAATAGAGTGAAAACATCTAAAGATGATACTGAAATAGATATATGTAAGAGAGCAATAGATATATACAACAGGAGAGGTGATATGATTGACAAAGAGACAGAGAAGAGATTTGGGCCGTACAGAAGACCAACAGAAGAGACTATACCTAAGTATGAGGCAATACAGAAGAAGACTTTAGAGCTTGCAATGTTGATAGACACATTGTGTCCAAAGAGTAGAGAGAAGTCATCTGCATTATCACTACTACAACAAGCTAAGATGTCAGCTAATGCATCTATAGCTATATACACAGAATAGGAGATGGCATGAATGCAGATGAGCTAAATATCCTAGATCAAATAGAAAATGTATCTAGTAAGAAGCAGAAAGAAACTATATTAAAGGCAGCAGTATCAGATAGAAAGTTGTCACAGTTGCTTGATGCTGCTTTTAATTTTAAACGAAAGTTCTTTATAAAGAAGTTTGATATACATCAGACAGCAACGACAACACATGACGACAAGCACTATGAGTTCCTAGACTTACTGTCTACATTAGAGAGTGAGGTTATAAGAGGAGATGCTGCTAAAGCTGCAGTAGAAGGGTTCATGGATGGCTTATCAATTCAACAACAGAAATGGTATTCAAGAGTTTTAAAGAAAGATTTAAAAGCTGGATTCTCTATATCTACCTCCAACAAAGCAGGATTCAATATTCCTAGATTTGAAGTGATGCTAGCTAAAGATGGAAAAATAAGTAAAAAACTAGATGAGATGATAAACACTGGTGGATACGTAAGTAAGAAGTTTGATGGATATAGATGTCTCACTGAAGTCGTTGATGGAAAGGTTACTATGTATTCTAGGAATGGAACTATATACGACAACTTCCCTACTGTTGAGAAAGCATTACAAAAAGCATTTCCAAAAGGTAAACATGTCTTTGATGGTGAGATCATGTCTGATGATTTTCAAGCCATGCAAAGAACAGCGTTTGCTGGAAAAAAGGGAAGACAAGTTGGTGATGTCAAGTATTGCATATTTGACTGCATTCCTTATCATGAATGGATTGCTAGTAGTTTTAAAGCTAAGAAAAGCGATAGAATAACGTGGCTCAAACTCCTTACAGAGAATATGTCATTACCCAGTCAACTTGAAATAGTTGAGCAAAAATGGGTGAATTCAATGGATGAGATAAAGAAGTTAGAGAGATCATATATATCACAAGGCTTTGAAGGTGCAATGTTCTTACCAGATATTTCTTACTACCTTGGTAAGAAATCTAACAAGATGCTTAAATTTAAGACAATGTTATCTCAAGATGTTGAAGTAGTTGGTTTTTACAATGGAGATGCAGATTCTAAATACAAAGATTCTCTCGGTGGTGTAACTGTAAAACAAGAAGATGGTATTGAATGTGACTGTGGTTCTGGCTTTACAGACTTTGATAGGGACTATATTTGGAACCATCAAAAAGAATTTGTTGGTAGAATATTTGAGGCTAAGTATCAAGAACTGGGGAGTAATGGAAAAATGAGATTCCCTGTATTCACAAGGTGGAGAGATTTGAAAGCAGACTCTGGAAAGATATAGCACTATGGAGGATAAAGATGACAAAAGCTAAAGAAAAGAAGATAGAAGTTACTAGTATTAATTTTACACTAGGCCGTAAAGAAGTATCTCTTACAATGGATGAAGCCAAGAAGTTGAAATTATTGCTAGATGAGATGTTTGGCAAAGAAGTTGTACATCATTATGATAACAACTGGTGGTGGCATCGACCATTGATTGCAACCAATGACATAACTATTAATCCGACTGGTCCGTATGCTATAGATAGTACAGCTCTTGTTGATTCAAAACCATCTGACTACACTGTAACTAGCACTAATGACGGATCGAATGAAGTATTAATAAATGCAAGTCCACTTAACTTTGGTGGCTTAGATGATTTACATTGTAAACTAACGGGAGTAGTTCATGATTGAGTTAAAGAATAAGAGTTATCATATAAAGAAGATTGGTAATAGAGATAAGCCGGAGAATAGAAATCAAGATTCAATATTTGACTTCACCGGTGTCCCTATGCATAATAAGGTTGAGATAGATAGTAGTGTTAGAATAGTTACACTGCATGAGTGGTTTGCCACCAGCAAAGTGAGATCAATATACCAACACGGCACAGAGAATGACAAGTTAGTGTTACCTAAAGATTTTCCAGTATCAAAAGATCTCAATATCCCAGAGCTTAAAGACAACGACATACTACTAGCGACGATGAACAGCGTTTACTTACTAAGAGAAGCAGATGAATAGAGAAATAGAGTGCATGGTTCGCCTAATGCATTTAAACAGTAGCTTTGACCATATTAAAAACTTCTTAATAGAAGAGAAGATAGTTAAAAAAGAAGAGTATGTCGGTGCTGCAACTGATAATATGAAAGCCGAGGTTACATATTTAACATTAAAGCGAGCATTGGAAGAAGAAAAAGTAATGCTCGCTGACTTTGAGTGGATCATACTCCCCAAAGAACAGATACGAATCACTATTGTTACACCAGATATCCACAAAGAATTCTCCTTCGGTTTTTAGTAAAAACGTTTATTTTTAAAAATAAGTAGAATTATATTAAATTAATATGGAGGAAATATGATTAATAAAATATCACAAAAACAAGCGGTTATTGATGCTACGAGAAAGATAATGGGATCAGCTTACAACTCGACTGTGGCAGTTACAGAGACGCTCACTAAAAATGATATCAATGGGATTAAGAGCATGGTCTATGATGGTATTGTTAGTGGAGATGTTATATTTAACAAAGAATTCTCAGAGACTGAGGTTAAGAAGTATGTCTCTGGAATGGTATCTAATCATTTTAGAAAGGCAAAGGAACTTAACGGTGGAGCATCGTATAAGCCAAAAGTGGTTGGTACTCGTATTGTAAAAGATCCCAAGCTAAATGACCTCAATACACTTCTAAGCAATACTAAACCTGGAACAGAAGAACACATTAAAGTTATGGAAGCTGTTACAGCAAGAAAGAGTGAGATTGCTGTAAAGAAGAACAATACTTATGATATTGACGTTACTGTCTTACCAGATGATCTTAAAGCTGTAATTAAAGATGAAATGTAATATTAAACTCACATTATTATCTCTTATTGTGTGTTATACAGCTGCAGCTGATACACTATCTCATAAAGACGTACTAAGTATATGCAAGAAGACATGTATTAAAGCTATGAATGGTAAGTGTATCTCACGCGGTTACAGAGACTGCAATCTAGTTAGTGCAATTATAAAGAAAGAAAGCGGCTACGACACAGAAGCATACAATCCTGAGGTTACCGGTAGCTATGGATTAATGCAAATACAATGTGCTACAGCTAAAAGAATGGGATTAAAATATAGCTGTGAACAGTTATTTAATCCAGCTATAAATATAAGATTTGGCATATTATATCTGATTAACTTAGAAAAAAAGTTAGGTGAATATGTAGTTAGTGATGTTTTATCGGCTTATAACGCTGGATTAAAAAAGAAAATCATAGATGGATATAAGATATACTTACCCATAAGATGCAAAAGATATCGTAAATTTCAGTGGCATGGTTCACCACAAGTTATATGCTATCCAGGTGAGTATATTAACGAAGAATATGTTTGGTATACACGCAGATATTATGACTATATAAGTAAACATTAGTATGAAAAACAATATTAAACTATCAATGAGTTTGAAAGAACTTAAGCAACATAAAAAACAACTGAAACTTTTAGCTGGAGTTTATAATATTTTCTTACATATAACTACAGGCGTTGCAATGACTAGAGATTACATGCCTGTAGATGTATTAGAAGAGTTTAGAGCAATAGTGAAGTCAATCAAAAAGATATGACTTCAACTCTGGATTGTCCACTATTAGAGACATAAGCATTGGACTTATCATTGTCACTAGTTTTTCTTCTACTTCATCATTAAATATAAACGTATCTTTTAAGACTGCATGGAGACACTCATGCAGTAGTGTTTCTTTTACGATTTGATCTGGATAACAAGTGTCCACTTCTATAAGAAGTTTATCCAGCTTTGTTTGACCCATATCTGTAACTAAATCTTTGTTCTCCTTGACAATGTAATCAAAATATCCTACCTTTATCTTGCTGGGCATCTTCTTAATCTTTTTAGCCATCCATGACCTCCCTAGTACACTTATTATATCATTTTAAATTACCCCGATTTCGAGATTTTAACTTGGCATTTGTTAGCATTCATGAAAACCGATTCGATGAGATGACAAACATATCAACATGTTGTATTAATTTAAGTGCTTAGTGCATTAAGTTAAATTACACGGAGCGTTAATGTCAGTAGAAAATCATGATGATCTCATCAAAGAGTTTTTAAAAAACAACGAAATAGAGATTATTCCGCCAATTGAAGAAAAAAGAAGTGGTGTAACTGTAAGTGGTGTAAAGCACAATATAGCAGATATGATGTCACTTGGTGAGTCCATAAACATGTACGGTGAAAAGCAAAAAAGAAAAGTAAAAAAGAAAAAACCAGATATATCAAAGATAAACAAAGACTTAATTCCAGAATCATTGCATGGAATTATCAATTTATACAGCAACGAAGAATCTAAGGAGGATAAATGAAACCAATTGGAATTAAAGATGTACTCAACCTAGCTTGGGAAGTGGGAAAGACTGGAGAGATATTCAATCCGCTCTTTACAGGTGATGCTGGCTTAGGAAAGTCAGAGATCATTAAGCAGTGGGCAGCAGAAATGAATGAAAAAGAAGATGGCGGTTTTGGGTACATTGATTTAAGGATTGCTTATATGGAAGCACCTGATTTCATTGGTTTTCCAGAAACAGACATAGACAAAGATGGCAACAAAAGAACATGCCACTTTCTTCCTGAAATTTGGCCAACAAAAGGTAAAGGTGTACTTGTATTTGAAGAACCAAACAGAGGAACTACTGGTGTTATGAACTGTCTTATGCAGATCCTCACTGATCTAAAGGTTCATAATTATACGTTGCCAGAGGGTTGGATAATGTGTGCTGCTATTAATCCAGACTCTGCTGAGTATGATGTTAATGCTATGGATGCTGCTCTCAAGAACAGATTTGAGGAGTATGAGATTGAGTATGATCACAACACGTTTGTTAACTATATAGAGAGTAAAGATTGGAATCCCAACATCAAGATGTTTATCAAATCTGGTGCTTGGGTTTATAAATCAGCTAAGCAAATTGGTAGAGATGGAAAATACATATCACCAAGAACATGGTCAAAATTGAATGCTGCTGAGAATGCAAAGTTATCAGAGAATAGACAACTTCACTTTATTACTACATCATCTATTCTTGGTAAAGATATTGGTAAAGAATACCATAAGTTTTGCTTTGATGAAGCACCAGTACTTGTAAATGACCTATTAGAATCTAAGACGAAAGCATTAAAAAGACTTAAGAAACAATCTGGAAGTGGTGATGCGTATAAAGGAGATATGGTTGCCATGACTGTTGAATCTATAATAAAGAATTATACCGCTAAAGAGGAAGATGATAATGATGCTGGAAAGGTTGGAGAGAATACTATGGCCGCAGTAGCCAAGATAATTCCATCTGATCAAGCTCTTAACTTGATTAAAGAATGTGGATGGCAACAATCTAAGGGATCAGTTATCAAATTCTTTAAGGAGTTTACAACTAGACATCCAGAATTGATTGGTGTCCTCAAATCTCATATTACAGTTAATAGAGCAACAGGGAAGTAATACATGTCTGATAACAAAGTAACAGCTGGTAAGCAAGTTCCCAGATCAAAAGAAGACTTAACTAAGGAACTTATGGAGCGTGAATTTGTTGACGATCAACAAAAGAAGCATGACTTACAAACAGCTATATTTCAAATATCAAAAACTCATCCATTTTTGGGATCGGTGATGCAGTGCATGAATATAATGTATACGCATACGATACCAACTGCAGGTGTATCTTTTAATAATGACTTGAAAAGATGGGATGTACATATAAATCCACGTTACTTTTGTAAGCATTTAAACCCAGATCATCGTAGAGCAGTTATGCTACATGAAGTATATCACATCATACATAAACATCCATTTCGTATACCAATGATGCATTTACCACCTCAAAAGAGAAGGTTAATGAATATAGCAATGGATATGGCTATAAATCAATATATCAAAGGAATACCTAGAGGCTGCAATGAGTGTCCTCCTTTATTATTTGGTCATTTACCTCAACCATGTTCAAGTGACCTATGTCCTGGGCATGGTGTAAATGTTGATGATTATTTTGACACAGATAAGAGTGGTAATAAAGCCAAGTGGCAAACACTACAATCTGCTGAGTACTATTATGAGAAATTACTAACAAGATTAAAAGATGGGGACGAAGAAGCTAAAGGTGGGGTGAATATAAAAGGATTACCTGGATCGAATAGTGATGATGGTGCTCAAGGTAAGGGTGATGTACCTGACACAATGGACGTCCATGACTGGGGTGATTCTGCCGATGAGAAAGATGTTCTTGATGCAACTGATGACCTCATGAAGCGAGCAATGATAAAGCAGAATCTTAGTTACGATGATCTACCAGGATCAATAAGAGAGTTAATGGATCATATCGATTCAAGAAGAGCTGAGTTAAATTATAAAGCAATCATACTAATGGCTATGAAAGCATCACTACCATCTAATACTCGTAAACATTCGTGGTCAAGAAAATCAAGACGGTTTGGTAATAAAGCACCAGGAACAAAGAATGCTAGTCAACCTAAGTTAGAAATCTTTATTGATACATCAGGTTCTATTAGTGTTCAAGAAGCAAATGAGTTTCTTGATATTGTAGACGAGTTCTTAAAGGTTGGTGCAAGGACATGTCATCTTAATATGTTTCACACAGCTAATTATTATTCTGAAAGATATAAGATGGGACAAAGACCGGAGAAGAAAGATTTTGAGATGGGTGGAACATGCCTGCAAGAGTCTATGGCAATCATAGCTAAGAAAAAACCAGACTTAAGTATATTCCTTACCGATGGATACTACAGTGATATAAACGTAGAAGCAATGGTTGGTGTTAATGCTAAGTTTCCAAAGACTGTATTTATTATAAGTAAAGATGGAAGCGAGAAGCATCCATTTGCTAAGAGAGATTGGGCAAGAACAGTTAAGATACCAGGTGAGAAGAGATATAACTAAAAGGAGTTTTTATGATTTTTTATTTGTTGTGGATAATGCTAATGCTAGCAGTTGTTTACTTTATCTTTAAGATTGCATTTAAAGCAATCAAAAGAGTTGATATTGAAGCTAAAGTAGAGGCTAGAGAAGATAAGAAAAACATGTTTGCTAAACATGCTAAGAAGGTATCAGACGAAGCTAATAAGAAAGCTAAATCAATCAAAAAGAAGTTAGATAATTTTATCAATAGTGATTTCTAGGAGAAGCCATGATTACACTTAATGGAGTAGAGATAAAGTACGGAAGTTTTCCAAATGGTGAAACAAATCTGAGTAAGTCCTTTATCGACAATAGAGTGTCACTTAGGATGGTAAATAATATCGTCTTTACTTATGAACAAGATGGAGACTTAATTAAGCTAATGTTTATTAAGAAGTACTTAGATAGTATTGAAGTTAAAAGTGTTCATTTACATATCAAATATATGCCATATAGTAGAATGGACAGAGAAAATGAATCTTATGTGTTTTCTTTAAAGTATATGACTGAGTTCATAAACAACTTATCTTTCACTAGGATCATAGTTTATGATCCTCATTCTGATGTTACGCCAGCTCTATTAAATAGATGCCGCATTACTGATATGGTAAAGAATCATCTTGCTAAATATCTAGAGCAGATAAAATTTAATAAAAAGAAAGATTACTTATTTTTTCCAGATGCTGGAGCTCAAAAGAGATATGCAGACTTGATGGGATTTAAGACTTTAGTTGGTTTTAAAGAAAGAGATTTTGAGACTGGACGAATTAAGAAGATGATTATCGTAGGTGATTATGACAACAACTCATCTAAAGTAGTAATCCTTGATGATCTATGCAGTAAAGGTGGAACGTTCATGCTTGCAGCTGAGAAGCTAAAAGAGATAGGTTTGAATGAGATATATATGGTAGTCGGCCACTGTGAGCAAACTGTATTTGATGGAGCAATACTAAACAGTGATTCTATTAAAGAGATGCTCACAACAAATAGTATTAAGAGAGAGAAACATATAAAAATTAAATTAATGGAGGAACTATGAGCTTGCCAGCAACATTGCTGTGTGATTTTTATAAGATTAGTCACAGAGAACAGTACCCAGAGAAAACAGAATTAGTGTACGCAACTTGGACACCAAGAATGAGTCGAATAGAGAATGTTGACAGTGTTGTTGCATTTGGTTTTCAAAGTTTTATTAAGAAGTACCTTATAGACTTTTTTAATGAGAATTTCTTTAATAGATATACAGCGGATGTTATAAATGAGTATGTAAGGGTTATCAAGCATACACTTGGTGTAGAGAATCCAGATTATAGCCATATCTTAGAACTTCATAAACTAAGATATCTACCTATTAAAATCCAAGCTGTTAAGGAAGGAACTAAAATTCCGATTCGTGTTCCAATGCTAACCATACATAACACAAACCCTAAATTTTACTGGTTAACAAACTATCTAGAGACTCTTATGTCTGCTGAGATGTGGATGCCAACAACTAGTGCAACTATAGCTAATGAGTATAGGAAATTATTGGATGAATTTGCTATAGATACAGTCGGTAATACTGAATTTGTTCCTTTTCAAGGACATGACTTCTCTATGAGAGGTATGGCTAGTCTCGAATCTGCTATGGCAAGTGGTGCTGGACATCTTCTGTCTTTTGTAGGTACAGATACTATTCCAGCTATTATATATCATGAGAAATACTACAATGCTAACATAGAGAAAGAGTTAGTTGGAACATCTATTCCAGCAACAGAACATAGTGTGATGTGCGCATATGGAAGAGATGAGTTTGCTTCATACAAGAGGATAATCGAAGATATTTATCCTAGTGGAATGGTGTCTATCGTCTCTGATACATGGGATTTATGGAAAGTATTATCTGATGTTATCGCCCCTCTAAAAGAAGAGATATTAGCTAGAGATGGTAAGGTTGTTATCAGGCCAGATTCAGGTGATCCAGTTGATATTGTCTGCGGTGATCCAAATGGAAAAACAGAATCTGAGAGAAAAGGTGTAGTTGAGATTCTTTGGGACATCTTTGGTGGAACAACATCAGAAAATGGTTACAAGGAACTTGATTCTCACATTGGCTGTATATATGGTGATGCTATCACTATTGATAGATGTAGACGAATATGTGAAAGACTGAGGTCAAAAGGATTTGCGTCTACTAACATGGTGTATGGTATCGGTTCTTTTACTTATCAATACAATACAAGAGACACTTTTGGGTTCGCTCTCAAGTCAACATTATGCGTGATAGATGGCGTTGAGCATCAGATCTATAAGGATCCTAAGACAGATAGTGGAATGAAGAAGTCACAACGTGGTGCTGTAGCTGTACATACAGATGAGAACAATAAAGTTGTTTTTATAGATCATTTATCTTTAGATGCAAGTGAGAGTGTAGTTGACAACATGCTTGAACCTATTTTTGAGAATGGTAAGTTGTTAAGAGACGAATCTTTAGCTGAAATTAGAGAAAGACTGAGGAGTTAATATGAGATCGATATTTTTATACATAACTATTGCATTAATGCTAGCATCTATTGTTTTCTTATTATTAACTGTATGGCTTAAAAGTGGACAGTGGTTTTTTACATCTATTATTGTTGGTTTTTTAGGTTTTTTATTGTTTTGGGCTGTTTGTCCAAATAGTGAAAAAGACTTTTATAGTTTATTAAGGGGTAAGGATGTTTTATAACAGGTTAGGTAATGCATTAACAGCATTAGAAACGGGTGAGATAGAAGTTCTCGCCCACGGTGTTAACTGCTCAAACGGCTTTGGAAGTGGTATAGCTGGGCAAATAGCTAAGAAGCATCCAAGCGTCAAGACTGCTTTTCATAATAGGCATTTCAAACTAGGTGACACACAGACAGTTCAAGTTGGAGATAACAAATTCATAGTTAATTGTGCTACTCAGCAATACTATGGAGGCGACCCTTCTTCACAGCCCAATGGCATGTACTGCTCGTACGAGGCAATAGAATCTAGCCTGAATAAAGTAAGGCTTTTATTCAAAGATAATAAGATCGGTATTCCTTATATTGGTGCAGGTCTTGCTGGAGGTGAGTGGAAGTATATTGCTGCTCTTATTTCTAGAGTATTTGAAGGTGAGACAGATGTATATGCTTACAAGCATAATGTGACAGCTAGCGAAGTTAGAACAATAAGACAAGTGTTAGATTACTTTGAGCCAACTGGATTCTATTCTTATAGAGAACCAATAGGTAGCAATGATAAGCAGTGGGATCTTGTCAAGAGAAGTCTTAGTGAACTGCCACATGTTTGGTTCGGAACACAATTTGATAAAGAATATATGAGCGTATGTAAAGTTAAGTTTTTTAGAGATGCCACAATAGCTGAATTAATAAGTTTATTAAATAGAAATAGTCAATTACGACTAACAACAACAAAGGAAGTATTATGAAAGGTTTTAAGAAGATGTTCATTTTAGTTTCATCGGTTGTTACCCTATTAGTGTTCTTAACACTATCGAGTAGCATCTTTGAAACGAATGACAAAGGTCAGTTTCAAGTTAAGCAAGCAGCTATTTCAGGTAGCATGAGCGTCAGGTCTAATCCTGGTACATACATGCAGATGTTCGGTGACATTACTACCTGGAATAAAGCAGAAACATTTTTCTTTACTGCAGATTCTGATGAAGGTGCAAGACATGATGAGTCAATCGAAGTACGATTTGTAGATGGATCTATTGCTAGAATTTCTGGTACAATGAGAATTGCATTACCTAGAACTGAAACTGAGATTATTCATTTAGTAGACGAACTTGGTTTTACAAATTATGACTCACTTGAAACTAAACTTATCAAACCCACAGTTCGTAATGCGCTTAGACTTACTGCTAACTTTATGACTGCAAGAGAATCATATGCAGATAAAAGAGCAGATTATAACACTTGGGCATGGGACCAAATCCAGAATGGTCTTTATAAAACTAAAGACGAAAAAAGAGAAGTGTTAGATCCTAGTACTGGAAAAATGGTAAAGAAGACATTTAAGACTGTATTAAAAGATGACAATGGTATTCCTGTTTACACTAAAAATCCACTTGCAGATAC